>ERZ857480.74705-NODE-115718-length-41042-cov-47.9541_pt1 | contig 41042 bp, 39 predicted proteins | sample MGYA00519767_ERZ857480 | MGnify/ENA primary metagenome ERZ857480 (study PRJEB31778, sample SAMEA3449210) | human gut metagenome | biome: human gut; feature: human-associated habitat; material: faeces | place: United Kingdom | collected 2010/2012 ...
ACAGAAAACCTATAGAGGAAATATATACGGCGGTGCTAAGCAGGGTTGAAGCCTGGATGAGAAACAACATGGGCGCACGCAACTGGGCGCGCATAGCTTCCTATAACTCGAATATCGGATTAAATCAGTATAGAGTCGTGTTTAGAACAGGTTTTGGGGACAGAGAAATAGTTGACCGACTAACGGGCAGGCTTATCCGTGCTTTAAATGGCGTTTACAACACAACTGACGGCGATCGGGGCCTTTTTTGCTTGGATTGTAAAATGAAGTGCAACAAAGCGAAGAAGGTTCTAAGAACTCCTAAAAATGCAAAGGGGAATAGAGTAAGCTTTGAAACATTGCCCCAATTCTACAGTCCATTAAAAATCAGAGAGGATAACTTGGATACATCCTCAAAAAGTATAATCCATCAAAAGTCGGCGGCATTTACGCCGGCCTTTTGATACCTTGGGAGCAAAAGCCAGTCTCACAGTTGCTCGCAACCAAAGGCTGGCCTTTGTGAGTTAACCTCGCTAAGAGCTTGTACAGCAAGCACTTAGCGAATCGCCTATGGCGATAATAGGTTCTAAGGACTCCAAAAAATGCACAGGGGATGATATAGTCTTGGAAGCATCACTTTCAAGTACAATTCATCAAAAATCAGCGAGTCGATACATGATTAAAAACATTGTTTTTCGGGATTCCAAAGGGGAATTTTTACAAAAAGTCCCCTTTGGCGGGGTTTGGGGCAAAAGCCCCACGAAGCCTGCCGATAGTTGCTAGTAACTGAAGGCTGACTTTTGTGGGTTAAACTCGTAATGCGCTGAAGGGCGGTAGGTAAAACCCGTAACCTCAAAAAGCGGATGCATTGCTTTGTCGACACGCTAAAGGGGGCGTTAGCCCCCTTACCTGTTTCTCTCAGAAAGTTGTTTATTCTATCATTAAAATGGCGCGTTATGGATGGGTCCACCCGAGCAGGAGATAGTTACTATCCTATATTCAACTCCACAGTCAAGGCAGATATACCCATATCTATGCATGTTTTTTATGTGCCCATAATCCCTATAGGAGCCAGGCCGATGGCTACACGCCTTTTCGGTTATTCCGCTGGTAAGTATAGGTACACAAACGCACAACAACAAAGCGGCGATTAGTGTAATGCTAAATATCCTTTTCATATTAGACCTCCCAATTCTATTTAATTAAGTAAGACAAACACAAATGGGCATCAATCTGAACTAACCATGCACACCGGATCAAAGTATAACTTGGTGATGAACACGGTAATTAATACATTAATGTATATAAATATAATACAAAATTACGCTACAGTTGTCAATTGAAGATATACACTTATTATGTCGAAATTGTCAAGGATTTAAAAGCCAATGAGTGGATGGGCCGATAATACACACAGATTAAATTATTAGATAATAACAACGGTAAAGCTTGACTTAAATGCATTAACACTGTATATTTATTTGGGCGCATAAACTTGTCGTATTAGGTATAAAGAAGGCGGCTTGTGCCGGTAATCGGCCTTCAGAAATAAACCTATTATGGCGGATGAGATAGTTGTATAAATTAAAATGAAGGAAAAAATAACCCGTTATGAAGAGATATATATTACTTGTTGTCTGTTTAGTACTTATACTATCATGCGTAGGCTGCTTTCAGGAACACTTAGAGGTTGACAATAATGAGATTTTTATTGGGGAACCCAAAGCAACTCAGGAGCCTGTTGAGCCAACTCTGGATGTTAAAGGCACGAAGGAGCCAAGGCCAACCCCGTCAGACGACGCTTGGCCGGGGCCAACCCCGTCGGAGCCTGTTACACAGGAGCCTGAACCCACTCCTACAACCGGCGGCCTGTCATTGTCAGGGTATGTGATTGGCATAGATCCTGGTCATCAGCTACATGGTAACAGCGCTAAGGAACCGGTTTTACCGGGTTCAAATGAGATGAAAAACAAAGTGACGTCGGGAACTCAGGGAATTTGGACGAAAACACCGGAATATGAAGTAAACCTGCGCGTTGGGATGATTCTTAAGGAACTGCTTGAGCAGCAGGGAGCTACCGTGATTATGACAAGAGAGATTAACGACGTTGATATCTCTAACGTGGAGCGGGCACAACTATTTAACAAGAAAAAGACGGACTATGCTTTGAGATTGCACTGTAATGGCTCTGAGGATAGAAGTATCAATGGGGCCTTTATGCTTATTCCCACTAAAAACCCATATCTGGAAAACTGCAGCCGCGCCGCAGAGCTTTTGATAAGGGAGTATTGCAAGGAAACTGGGGCAAAGAACCTAGGGGTTGTAAAGCGCGGCGATCAGACAGGATTTAACTGGTGTGAGCGTATGATTATCAACATTGAGATGGGCCATATGTCGAACGAAGCCGAGGATTACAACCTGTCTGATCCTGATTATCAGGTTAAAATGGCGCAGGGCTTATTAAACGGCATCCTTGCTTATTTCAAAGGATAGGAAAAGTGTCGCAAAATATAAAAGATATATTGCAGACGCATTAAAAGAAAACGTAAAAGCAGGATAGAACTATTGTTTATGGCTCTCAAGTGATTTAATAAATTCCGCCACAGTCATTAGTTCCTGATAGTTTAAGCGCTTAATCTGCCGTATCGTTTCATCTTTTAGGCTGCCGGAGACATGGGATTCTACCGGCAGCCTGCCGGTCATTATCCATTCAGCAGGATAGTCGTATATTTTTTCGATCATAAGAGCAAGAGGTTCGGATATGGCTTTCTTCTTGCCGCTGGTCAATAAATAGACATAGTTGGCGCTGATTCCGAGCGATTTTGCAAATTCACTCTGCTTGAGACGCTTTTCGCGGATTATCCATTTTATTCGCTCTCCAAGTGTAGACGTAAAATCATCAGGTTTGGGCATTTTTACTGTTAGCCTCCTCCATCATCTGAATATATACCATTAACTCCTTTCTGTACGAAACGTTTAACTTCATATAGATTCGGCGGTTATGGGTTTTGATGGTATTGATCGAAAGACATAGTATATCGGCAATTTCTTTTGCGGTATGGCCCTCCATATACAGGTCGAACACGGCTCTTTCAGCCATAGAAAGCGTATCGATATTCTTGACAAAATCCTGGAACAGCGAGGATTGCTCCTGCTGGGCCAATACCGGCTGGGAGTGCTCCCTGTCGGTCCGCTCATCCTGAGTTCTCAGAAAATCAATAAGATCGTCTATCTCAGGGATTTTGGTCTTTGTTGCTGACGATATATCCGTTGATATCAATGATTCAAGCGCTTGCACAACAGGGCGTATGTAACGACGGCTGATAAAAGCGGAAAGAACTATATCCAACCCCATTAGAAGGGCTAATCCCAACAAGAGCGTACTGGTACGGGCCGATATCTTTTTCAACAGAACGCTCTCAGGCATCATTACAGCGCATGACCAGCGTTCATCCCTATATGCCGAGTCTTCCGGATATAGCGTGACCTCCTGATGCAATCCCGAATAGCTATCAAAGGAGGATTGCCGGTAACATGAAAATGCCCTATCATCTGGATATATGGTAAGGGAACCGTCCGTAAGACTAGAGGGGTATGCCGCGTTGCTTCCCGCGAGAAGAGCGCCATACACCATTAAATCGTTTTCCCGCAGGGGTGACAGTACGTAAAACAGGTAATCATACACGCTGTTGTCAGGCATATTTGACAGCTTAAACAGCATTTCGCTCACCTCAAAACCGCATACACCCATGACGGTACCGTCGGAGGCAATTATAGGCGCCGAGCAGAGCATTACCTTCTCGCTGTTGTAAGGCAGCACCATTCCATTACTCCAATAATAAAGCCGGGATGCAGGAAGATCAAAATCGCGGGCCGTCTGCATTACTGTATGAAAGTAGTCGCCATCCGTGGTATTAAATTCCATCCTCCATTGAGGCAGAACATAGATTCCATTATTTCTTGCAAGCGCCATGGGATCATATAGATATCTAAGATTGGATTCAAGGCCGCTAACTATATTGGGTTCCATATTTTTAGGGTAGACGCATACGCATGCACGGGAGTTTTCCGATCTGGACAGCTCAGGATTTACCGTTGCGTCCAGCATAATAAATACGCCGCTGCTCTTTGTCTTTTCAAGTGCGCCGATAAGCTTTGCCATCTCTCCGTCAAGAAGCTGTTCAAGCAGCTCTGGATGATTTGTAAGCTCATATGCCTCCGCGTCCTGTTCCTTAAGACGGCGTTCCAGGTTGGCCGATAGTCTACCGCCTGAACGGAAATCGCGCCAAAACTACGATATACATCCTGCGAGAGATGCGAAAGCTCATTTTGAAGCAGGGTTTTATGCTCTTTAAGACCGGCCTCAAAAACTCCTGTGGCAAACAGTATTACAAGGACGCCCACCATGATTATATTTAAGAAACAACAGCAGAAAGCCAAACAATCTTAAGCGCATTGAAAGCCCGTCGCGGCCTGCGCGCCTGATTGCTTCCTGATAAAGTTTTATGGTGTTGATTGGCGCAAAACCACCCATCCGGCGCCCTCCTCTCACAAATGCCGATTACTGCGCTTCAATGAACGTCCTTAAACTGCCGCGCGTCGCCTCAATATAGGCGGCTTCCTTATCCATGGTTTCGCATGGTTCAAGATAACGTTCACGGGCTTTAACAGCCATGGAGATTAGCTCGCTTTCATAGCCGCCGCTAACATCATTAAAGCTTTCAAATACGGGTGGGATATAGCGCTTTTATAGGTTTCGGATTCTATAAACGAGCTCTTATACCCGTCGTTGCAGATGTCGCAATAAAAGGTAAATTGGAAGCCGGCCTCGGTGGAATTGTCCTGATAATTTCGAGTAAAGGATTTCGGGATGATTTTCCTTTGCTTATGGTCTTGCGCATATATATTGGGGGTAGGTTTTTTGATGTTACTGCTGCTTGTGGAGGTGCAGCAGCATAAAAAGGGATGATTGGTGGGGTGATTTTTAATGATAACCCTTGACATATTACTCTTTGAGTAAGATGAGAGGATAAAAATGAAGGCGAAAATATTGGATACATACGTTAAATACAGTCTCAATGGGGCTTGATTGTTACACAATGTATTGTTTTTATTATTACATATTTTTAACGCTAATAATTCTTTTTTTAAACATCGTTGCCTGATGAACCACACAATATATTAAATTCTATATTTAATCCTTATATGGAATAATTTAGAAAACAATTTGCTTAGGGAGTATATCTATGAGAAAGAAATGGTTAGCCGTCTGTCTTATATTGTTGCTTATGGTAGCTATGACAGCATCCGGCTGCACCGGGTCTGGCGGCCTTGATCCAAATAAGCCTGTCACGCTTACGCTTTGGCACAATTTCGGTGGTCCAATGGATGAACTAATAGAGGAGTTTAATCGAAATGTTGGGAAATAAAAGGGAATAATATTAAATGTTACCTCGGTCTCGGGTTCAGCCGCGTTACAGGAAAATCTGACAATGATTGCGGCAGGCGATCCTGGCGCGCCGGATATGCCCGATCTGACAACCTGTTATCCCGCTACCGCTGCCCTTCTTAAGGAGAAGGGGTTGATTGCGGCTCTTGATGAACAGTTTACCAAGGAGGAGCTTTCGGCCTATCTTCCAAGATTTTTAGAGGAAGGAAGGCTCTCCGATGGCAAGCTGTATGTATTTCCCTTCGCTAAATCAACCGAAATACTTTTTGTAAATCAAACCCTATTCGACCGTTTCTCAGCAGCCACTGGTATTTCTCTTGAAAGCCTGTCCACGTTTGAAGGCATTGCAGATGCGGCCTTACGATATTATGAATGGACCGATTCACTAATCCCTGACGACGCTGGGTTTGAGGACAAATACCCTGATTACGCGCCCTCAGGACATTTTATTAAGATTGCCAATGGTAAAGCATACTGCTTCGGGAACGACGAAGCCTGGTATGAGCCTGGCGTTGCCAACCATTACTGGTGCGTTTATGATAACCCTGAAGACGCGGATTAGATTGGGCGTCTATTAACAAATAAAGATTTCAGAGGATATTGATTAATGAAAAAGATTTTAATACTCGTTATAACACTGGCGCTTTCACTTTCCTCCCGCAATAAGGACTTTTTGCGGGCGAAAGTAAAACTACGCCATCGGGAAGCGCAGGAAGCTCAGATACCACTCAAGCGCCTGACAATAAGCCCAATGATACGCCTCAGGGCAGTCAAAATGCGGGGAAAAGCAACTATAACAACTGGGAGGCGTTTTACAATGCCTTCAGCGCAGCCTATAATCAAGACAGCGATAAGTTTCAATGATAGAGAAGACGTGGGCCTTGACGCGGCATTCGCCTTGCTGAGCGGGGATATAGACCTTGCATTTACGTCCGCCTATTTCAACGAATCCGCAAGCAGTACGGTGCCAATGGCGTATGGCTTCTTTGGCTGGACGGATGTAGCATACAGCGAAAGTGGTGATACCGCCTCTGTCACAGCGACGGGCCAAGACGGCACTTTAACCCACGAACTTATCTATAGCAAGGGCAATGCTGCAAAGTTTCGAAGCGTTTCATCCGACGGGACGGAATGCACGCTCACAATTTGCCTTACCGATCAATATTGGGCAAAGAGCTACATGAGCGCTGACAGCGAAGTAAGAGCGGCAGGCTATAAGGACGGCTCGTTCTACTTAGGAACGGGGTCGGGCGGCGGCACATTATTATCTTTATATGACAATCCTAACGCGGCCGCAGATCCGTCATTTGTTACAGGGATGAATAAGGTTTGGGAACTAAAGGACGGGCAGCTTACTACAAAATAGGAGGCGTTGTTTCCAAATTAATTTTATTGGAGTTATTGAGGATATTGTCGCTTATTTTAGGATTGTTGATGCTCGCCGTAGCGTTGGGAATGGGCTGCAAATCCGGTATGGGTTAACCCAGTTGGAGGGAAGAGCATGTCTGAAGTGTAAAATAGGCGATGAGCGCGCAGTAGAAATAGACGGTACGTCCGTAACCTTCCGACGTCCAGGGCGGGATGGGGGCGCTCTCTTCTATGAGGAGTATGCTTGATAAAATCCTTCTCTACGAGACGACAGCTGTACTATGATTAAATAAGGCCGTATAGGGCAAATCCCTATACGGTTTTTCATTAAAAAGAGTAGAGCAAATCACCTTGCTTAATTTTAACAGATTAATAACGTTTGATGCATGTGTACTTACCTGCTATAATATTAATGATACTTTACTTGTTTGAACACATATTTCTAATCCTGCTTTAATCTTTAAGCGCTATGCTTTTTAGGGAGGTGAATGTTATGCGCGTACTGCTTGCCGAGGACGAGCCGGATTTGAATCGTATTATTACTAAAAAACTTACGTCCGAGGGCTATTCAGTGGACAGCTGTACGGATGGTGAAGGGGCGATAGACTGCCTGTTGTGCGCCGAATACGATGCGGTGATCCTTGATATAATGATGCCGAAGGCGGATGGCTTTGAGGTGCTTCGCCGGCTTAGGGGCGCCGGAAAGGAGACTCCCGTTTTGTTTCTCACGGCACGGGACGCCGTTTCAGACAGGGTTAAAGGACTGGACAGCGGAGCAAATGATTATCTGATAAAGCCATTTTCTTTTGAGGAGCTTATGGCGCGCTTGAGGGCGATTACCAGGGTCTCTTTCGGTATGACAGAAAATGTCCTTACGGTTGCCGATCTTCGCTTAGACTGCGCTTCTCACGTTGTCAGACGCGGCGAAAGAGAAATTGCGCTTTCGGCCAAAGAATACGCGTTATTGGAGTACATGATGCGAAACCATGGTGTTGTGCTGTCGCGCGAGAGAATAGAAAATCATATCTGGAACTTTGATTATCAAGGCGGTACTAACGTAGTGGACGTATATGTCAGCTACATTAGAAGAAAAATAGATGGAGGATATGACAAGAAGCTAATCCATACAGTTCGCGGCTGTGGATATGTGCTTCGAGAGGAAAGATGAAAAATCTATCCGTTCGCCTAAAGATTACGCTTTGGTTTTCCGCCGTACTTGTGGTGGTGGTGGCCTTGACCTTTGCCGTTATTCTTGCTGCCAGCAGATCTGTTCTTCAAAAGACAATACGTGACAATCTTATCGGAACCATAGAGGATAATGTGGACGAGGTTGAGTATTTCGACCAAACAGACGGCGATGAAACAGATAATGACGAGGACATATACATCAGATATGCCAGCGGTTATCTAGAAATAGACGACGATTTTCTTGATCAGGTCAACGACGTATATACTGCGCTTTACAACGAAGACGGTACATTGCTTTACGGGGAAAACCCATTGGCTAAAGATACGGCCGGAATTCCATTTTCAGATTTCAATATTCAAAATGTAAGGACAAATAGTATTAATTATTACATCTATGATAGGGCGTTGAGCAGGGATGGATTGGACGGCTTATGGCTGCGCGGTATTGTATCGGAACAACAGGGCACGAATCAAATGTCCGATATTGTAAGTATCTCGTTTATCCTGTTGCCTGCGCTTTTGATTACTAGCATTTTGGGCGGTTATATTATCGCCGGAAAAATGCTTAAACCGGTTCAGAAAATAGAGAGCGCGGCGAAGGAGATTGGCCAGGGCCACGACTTGAAAAGGCGGATCGGCCTTGGACCAGGCAAGGACGAGCTTCATCAGCTGGCCAAAACCTTTGATGAAATGTTCGAAAGGTTGGACGCGTCCTTTGAAACCGAGCGGCAGTTTATCTCCAACGCCTCTCATGAGCTGCGTACGCCCATGTCCGTAATTATGGCTCAATGTGAGTATTCGCTTGAGAAGGCTAGGAGCGCTGCAGAGTATGAGGAGGCTATTGGCGTTATAAGCAGACAAAGCAGGAAGATGTCGCGTATGATTGCGGATATGCTGGAGTTTACCAGATTGGAGCAAAAAGCCGTAAGTATTTATATGGAACCTGTGGACCTATCCGAGCTTGTTTCCCTGGCATGCGAGGATATGGCGCTTTTGCGGGAAAAAGGGATCGAGCTGACATATGAAGTCGAAAGGGGCGTACGAGTCCATGGCAACCGAGACCTGTTATCGCGATTATTTACAAACCTGATCAGCAACTCCTACCGATATGGAAGAGAAGACGGCCGCATAAAGGTTTGCCTATGGGTCGAGGACCGCGCCGTTAAGCTGTCCGTGGCAGATGACGGTATAGGCATTTCACCTGATCAGCAGGAGAAGATATTCAATCGTTTCTATCAGGTGGACTCTTCGCACTCAAATGAGGGGACGGGGCTTGGGCTATCTATGGTTAAGGAAATTGCGCGTGTCCATGGGGGAGAGGTAAGTGTTGAGAGCGAGCTCGGCAAAGGGAGCGTTTTCACGCTGACATTAAAAAATATTTGAACTTTAATGTTCCTTTAATCTTGGGCTCCTATAATCATATCATAACCTTTGAAAGGAGCAATTTTCAATGAAGAGAATAAAAGAATGTTTTTCAACGCCAAGGAGGGCTGTCATAACCAGCGTATGCATTCTGGCCATTTTAGCTATGGTTGGAACAGGCGCCGTGCTTGCCGCGGGCGCGGTTGCCGAACATAGTTCTATCGGCAGAGGCGCCGCGGAAAACTATGCGTTTGCAGATGCCGGAATTGCACCGGAAGACGCCGCTGCTATCCAAACGGAATTTGACTTTGAAAACGGTCAATTTATATACGAGGTTGAGTTTGTAGCGGATGGCAAAAAATATGATTATCATATTAAGGCTTCGGACGGTACAGTTATCAAGAAAGAGATTGAGGAGCCGGAGGAGCAGGCCTTGACTAGTCAGCCCGTTGACCAACCCGCTGAACTGATTGGTATTGACGCTGCAAAGGAAAGGGCGCTTGAGGACGCCGGATTATCCGCCCACGATGTGACATATACCAAGGAAAAGCTGGAATCGGATGACGGCGTTTCAGCTTATGATATCGAATTTTATACTGACTCCACAAAATACGATTATGAAATAAACGCGGTGAACGGGACGATACTAGATAAGAGCGTGGAGATATTACAAACCGGCACGGCCGGCCGGCCGGCAGCCTCCACACAGCCCCAGCAGCCAGCCCAAACTCCAGCACAGGATCAACAGGGTCATAGGCTAACCCTCGAAGAGGCTAAGGACAAAGCGTTAGAAGATGCGGGACTGTCATCATCGGATGTAACTTACACCAAGGAAAAATTGGAACGCGATGACGGCGTCTACGTCTATGAGCTTGAGTTCTATACAGATGATGCGGAATATGACTATGACATCAATGCTCAAACCGGTGTTATTATGGATAAGAGCGTTGAGTATTTCGAGAATAATCCGCCTGCGACAACGCAAAAGCCCGATGACTATATCGGAGTAGATCAGGCAAAGGCCATTGCCGTTAACCATGCGGGGTTTGCTATTTCAGATATTACATTTATTAAGGCGAAGCTCGAGAACGACGATGGACGCGTAGTGTATGAGATAGAGTTTTATAAGGGCGCCACAGAGTATGAATATGCCATAGACGCCTTTACGGGCGATATCTTGGAGTTTGACGCTGAAACAGATGACTGATTAAACGTGAACATTAAATGAGGTTAACGGCTTGTAATATAATCTCAACATAAATGAGCAAGGGCATAGAATCTTTAAATGGATTCTATGCTCTTTTTAGGTCCTGCACAATTTAAGTGAGCTTTTATACGTCGATATCCCCTATATTTAGACTTTAAGCTCTGTTGGACCTGCCAACTTTTAATCCTTACCGTGCACTCATACCCCCGAACACTTTGTCACCTTTATCGGATTTGACAAAATCCCAACCCTCATTACCAAAAGCGTCTTGAACACAAGGGAATATGGCAAGGTTTGTCCAGCAAAGGCATTTGTTTGAACAAGGCCGTGATGGAAAATCTTTTTGGTCTTTTAAAGTCGGAACCATTTTATTTACAGAGCTTTCATTCGATTGACGAGGTGAAATGGGAGCTGGTGCATTATCTGGATTTTTACAGCCATAATCAAATCAAAGTCAAGCTGGAGGGCTAAGTTCCCACCAATTCAGAGATAACGCAGGTTTTGCCGCCTAATATCTGTCCAACTTTTGGGGTCGCTCCAAAATAGAGCAACCCCTTTTTTAAGCTGACTTCAACGTTTGATAATAAACGCTTATAGAAACTTATAAAGCGGTTTTGAGCTATTTAAACAATAAGGAAAAACAAGATATTTGTATATAATGAAATAATGCCATAAAGAATATTGACCATTTAGGATTGAGTGGCTATAATAGTTGCGTTCGCAACAAAATTTAATGGGGTAACTGCAATGAGCTCGCTAACAAGATGCATCAGTGTAATAGCACGCTGTTCAGCCCTTAAGCGTTCACAGGCGTTTAAAAGCTTAGGGATAACAGGCTGCCAGCATACATATATACTCAACGTATGCAGAAATCCCGGCATATCTCAGGAACAGCTTGCAAACAAAATATATATACATAAAAGCAATGTTGCAAGGCAGGTTGCGTTGCTGGATAAGGCAGGCTTTTTGACCAGAGCGCCAAGCTCTGAGGATAAGCGGGTAATGCTGATTTTTCCAACCGCGAAGGCTGAAGCCGCCTATCCCGTCATTCTACAGGCGCTGAAGGAATGGCATGATTATCTTATCATGGACTTTTCAAAGGAAGAACAGGTCTTGCTGGAAAGGATGATGAATCATGTCATGGACAGGGCTAGGCGCTATATTGACGAGCATCCGGAAGAGAGCATCGGCGAGATATGAGAAGGATATTATCATATATCAGGCCCTATTTGAGACGAATGGGCATAGGCCTTTTGATAAAGTTTACCGGGACGATTATGGATTTGGCGCTGCCCTGGTGTTTAGCCTACATGATTGATGATGTTGTTCCCCTAAAGGACAGGGAACAGATCTATCTGTGGGGAGGAATGATGCTCGCGTTTAGCGCAATAGCCGTTATTAACAACATAGCCGCAAACCGAATGGCCTCGCGCGTGGCAAGGGACGCTACGCGAAACATAAGGCACGACCTTTATAGCAGGATATCCATGTTATCATGCAGGCAGTATGATGATGTTACTATTCCAAGCCTGATATCAAGGCTGACTTCTGATACGTACAATATGAACAGGATGCTCGGAATGATGCAGCGTATAGGCGTTCGCGCCCCAATATTGCTTCTTGGCGGAGTAACCGTAACGTTGATATTGGACGCCAGGCTGAGCTTGGTTTTGCTATGCACTTTGCCGCTGATCGGGCTGGGAATAGTCCTTATATCAAGAAAAGGAATACCATTATACAGCAAGCTTCAGCGATCGGGCGATAAAATGGTGCGCACGGTGAGGGATAATGTAACAGGAATCAGGGTTATAAAGGCGCTTTCCAAAACGGAGCATGAAAGGAGCAGATTTGAATCGGTAAACAACGAGGTGGTGAAGGCAGAGAAAAAGGCCGGCATGGTGATGGCGGCGACAAATCCGCTGATGAACATGCTATTAAACGTTGGCCTTACCTTTGTCATAGTAACCGGAGCGTTCCTGGTTCAGGACGGGATTAGTGAACCAGGCAAGATTATCGCGTTTCTTACGTACTTTACCATTATTTTAAACGCAATGCTGTCAATAAACCGTATATTCGTCATGTACTCTCAGGCGAGCGCTTCTGCAAAGCGAATAGCTGAAGTACTGGACACGCCTTTTGACATGCCTTTAAGGGAGGCGGATTCGATTACCACGCAGGATCATATAAGATTTGAAAATGTAAGCTTTTCTTATAACAATGTGCAGGATTCGCTTACAGATATAGATTTTACCCTTGGACACGGCGAGACCTTAGGAGTGATGGGAGCTACGGGAAGCGGCAAAACCACCCTTATACTGCTGTTGCAGAGGTTCTACGAGGCAAGCAAGGGAACGGTACGCATCGATGGCAGGAACGTAAATTGCATTCCTGGCGATGAGCTTCATACCATGTTTGGCATTGCCTTTCAGAGCGATACGTTGTTCGCGGACACAATACGGGAAAATATAGACTTTGGACGGGGGCTGCCAATGGAGCGGATAGAGCTTGCCGCCAGGTGTGCGCAGGCCTATGAGTTCATCAGCTCATTGCCGGATGGGTATAACCATATGCTTACATCAAAAGCCACCAATCTTTCAGGGGGTCAGAAGCAACGCCTGCTTATAGCTCGCGCCCTGGCGGGAAGTCCCAAGATATTGATTCTTGACGACTCAAGCAGCGCGCTGGACTACAGGACGGACGCTGCAATGCGTCAGGCGGTCAGGGAGAGCTTTCCTGATACTACAACGATACTTATAGCCCAGAGGGTGAGTTCAGTTCGCCACGCTGATAAAATTATTATGCTTGATGAGGGTCGGATAGTAGGAATCGGCTCCCATGAGCAGCTGATGCACACATGCCCTGTATATAGGGAAACAGCTAGAACCCAAATGGGAGTGGAGTAAGCTATGCCTAGAAACGATAATCCGAGGGAAAAACCGCGTGATCCAAAAAAGGTGATGATTCGCCTTGGCCGGTATATGCTCAAATATAAATGGCTGCTGTTAATTGCAATAATTCTGAGTTTTGGGAGCAACCTGCTTCAACTGGTGGGACCCATGCTGTCGGGCTATGCGATAAACGCAATAGAGCCAGGTCCAGGACATGTAGATTTCCAACAGGTGTTTTATTATGCGGGGCTGATGCTGTGCTTTTTTGCAATTTCATCCCTTCTTGGTTATGTGCTCTCTATTCTAATGATACATATAAGCCAAAAGATCGTATTTAATATGCGCAAAGATGTGTTTAATAAGCTGATGGAGCTTCCGGTAAGCTTTTTCGATAAATATCAGACTGGGGATATCCTCAGCCGAATCTCATATGATATTGATACGGTAAATACATCGCTGTCAAACGACCTTGTTCAGATACTAACAAGCGTTATAACTGTAGTCGGGTCTCTTGCAATGATGATAAGCTTATCGCCCAAGCTTGTGCTTGTGTTTGCGGTTACGGTTCCCATGTCGGTCATATTCACCAGATATATGACAAGAAAGGTAAGGCCGCTTTTCAGGAATCGTTCGGCAAAGCTTGGTGAGCTTAACGGGTTTGTCGAGGAGATGGTATCCGGCCAGAAAACCATACGCGCGTATAACAGCGAGCAAGTCATAATAGGACGATTTGACAACTTTAACGATGCTGCGGTGGAAGCGTATTATAAGGCCGACTATTATGGGAGCATGACCGGACCGTCGGTCAACTTCATCAACAATCTGTCGCTTTCGTTGATCAGCGTATTTGGCGCGCTGATGTACCTGGGGGGACAGCTCACGCTTGGAAACGTATCATCGTTTGTGCTGTATTCCAGAAAGTTTTCAGGGCCGATAAACGAGGCTGCAAATATATTAAGCGAGCTCCAATCTGCCAGCGCGGCTGCAGAGCGAATATTCCGCCTTCTTGACGAGCCTGTCGAACCCGCTGATGCTTCGGGCGCGATAGAGCTGAAACATGATGGGGGAGAGGTCCGCGTTGAAAACGTGGATTTTGGATATGAACGAGGAAAGCTTGTGTTGCAGAACCTTAGCCTGTTGGCCGCTCCTGGAAAGCTGATAGCTATAGTTGGCCCTACAGGGTCTGGGAAAACCACTCTGATAAACCTTCTTATGCGCTTTTATGACCCTAACTCGGGGGTAATAAAAGTCGACGGAACGGACATAAAAGAGCTTACCAGAAGCAGCCTGAGGGGTTCGTTCGCTATGGTTTTGCAGGACACATGGCTGTTTAACGGTACAATATATGAAAATATTGCCTATGGATGCGACGGCGCGACAAGGGAACAGGTGGAGTCCGCCGCAAAGGCGGCAAGAATACACAGGTCGATAATGCAGCTCCCAGATGGATATGATACGATTCTTACCGAGGACGGCGTAAATATATCCAAGGGGCAAAAACAGCTTTTAACCATTGCAAGGGCAATGCTTCAGGATGCGAATATGCTGATTTTGGACGAGGCGACCTCAAACGTCGACACGCGTACGGAGCTTCAGATTCAGGCCGCAATGCGTAAGCTCATGGAGAATAAAACCTGCTTCGTGATCGCGCACAGGCTGTCTACAATACAAAACGCCGACCTCATACTGGTAGTGCGCGACGGACGGATCGTTGAACAGGGCAGACATGAAGATTTGCTGAAAATGGAGGGATTCTATTCGCGGCTCTACCACGCCCAGTTTGAATAATGTATGGAGCAGGAGAGCCTGAATTTGATAATTAACGCGATGAAAAGGGGTCGCATTTAGGCGGTAATAGTTGAATAACCGTGGGCTTGCAGACGATTACGATCCACAGCGCTTTGTCTTAAGCGCGTTAAATTACTGTATCTCTGTTGGAATGAGGTTAAGCATATCCTCCTCATTTGCCACATTCGTATATACCTGGGGAACGTCGCCCACGATCACGCCTTCGGCCACGGCTATCTCAGCGCTTACCGTTATATCCTCCCAAACGCTTGGCAAAATCAGCTTAAGAGAAGCTGTGAGCCTTACTTTTACCCTGTATAGCGTCTGATTAATTCCAGCCGATTTGAGTTCAGATTTAAATTCACTTACCACGCTTCCGGCAGGCTCAAATTTTACCCTGATGTCAGGCCCTACTCCGGCTAAGAATGGAATATTGGTCAACGTCCCAATCGGGATGGCGATGCCCTGCTCCCCGATCTCCGCAATCCGCTTCTGGGCCGCCTCGCTGCTGGACGCGGCGAGGGTATTCATTTTAACGGTATCCGCGTGGAGCATGTATACATTGCTGGAAGTATTGTTCATTGATATAAGCTGGGCGTACACTTCGTCTTTGGACATCGACTCAAGTATTGACTCGTTTAGCGCTGTAGATGTTAAGGCGGTTACCCTAGCTTCCGCGAGGGAAAGCGCCGCTGGGTTCATGTTTATTCCCACGGAAACGAATATAGCCGCAAACACGACAACCAGAAATACAAGCACTATAAGCAGTCGTTTCTTGATATAGCGCCATTGGCGATGCTTTCTTTTTCTGGTTTCCATGCTGCCTCCATACGGCTGTGCCGGGCATTAGGATGTATCATCATTATATGCTTAAAGAACCATAAACGATACAAAAAATTGCTCCCTTGGCATAACCAAAGGAGCAGGGGCGTGCAAATATCAGGCCGCCATCCGTTTCACTATACCCAGAAGGATGTCAACGGTCCTTTCCATTGACTGAACCGGTATATATTCATATCTGCCGTGAAAATTTTCCCCTCCTGTACAGAGATTTGGACAGGGAAGACCCATAAACGAAAGCCGCGCACCGTCGGTTCCGCCACGTACGGGCGTAATAATAGGCTCTATCCCCAAACCGCGCATAACAGCGCACGCGCTCTCGATCAGGTGCATATGCGGAAGCAGCTTTTCTTTCATATTATAGTATGAATCGTTAATATCTATATCCAAAGTGCCTTTTCCATATCTTGTATTGATGTACTCGGCTCCTAGCTTCATAAGTTCTTTCATATGCTCAAACTTACGCCTATCGTGATCACGAATTATATACTCCATCCTTGTGCTTTCAACACATCCCTCAAAGGAGGTAAGATGGATAAACCCTTCATATCCATCGGTATACTCGGGCCTGGCGGCTGAAGGAAGCATATCGTTGTATTCATGGGCTACATGAATGGAATTTACCATCTTTCCCTTTGCCTCGCCCGGATGTATTCCACGGCCGTTTATTTTAATTTTTACTCCGGCAGCGTTAAAGTTCTCATATTCAATCGAGCCTAGCTCACCTCCGTCAACCGTATATGCATAATCCGCGCCAAATCCCTCTACATCGAACATATCCGCGCCTCTTCCTACTTCTTCGTCGGGGGTGAAGCCAATGCATATATCGCCATGCCTGATTTCGGGGCTGTTCATAAGTATTTCAGCAAGCGTCATTATCTCGGCTATTCCCGCCTTATCATCTGCCCCCAGCAGCGTAGTACCGTCGGTAACGATTAAGTCCTGTCCAACATATTTTTCAAGAGATGGAAAATCCGATGGCGAGAGCACCGTATTTTCATTAAGCTCTATATCAGTTCCGTCGTAATGCTTTACAATACGGGGGCGAACGTTCGCCCCCGGCGCGTCCGGAGAGGTATCCATGTGCGCTATAAAGCCCAGAACGGGAATGCCGTCGGCATTGGCTTCAATTCTTGCATATACATATCCATGTTCATCCATACGCGCATTTTTAATTCCCATGGCCTTCAGCTCTCCTACAAGCGCCTCAGCAAGCAGCTTTTGCTTGTCCGTGCTGGGAATTGCATCCTGATCATGCATTGATGCCGTATCAAAGGATACATATTTTAAAAAGCGTTCCACTACAGTTTTCATGATATCCGGCTCCTTTAAATTTTTAATAACGCTATTATATCATGTACGGCTGATTTGATATAGAAGCGCCAGCACCAAATAAGTTAGAATTGATTCAACGGGCGATAGTTTTATTTTCAATGGATATGTGGTAGAATCAATAGGTTGAGTATGAATAGTGGAGGTAAGATGAATGTTATACAGCATGACTGGATTTGGTCGTGCAACGGCTGAGGAGGATGGCCGCAAGTTAACCGTTGAATTAAAAAGCGTGAATCACAGGTATCTTGATTTATCGTTCAGAATGTCCAAGCACATAGCGTTTGTTGAAGACGCATTGCGCGCCTATATCGGCTCCCAGATATCAAGGGGTCATTTGGAAGTCACCGTCTCTTACAGAAACTATAGAAACGACGCACGTATTGTAACTGTAGATACGGCTCTTCTGGCGGCTTATTTATGTTCCGCAAGAGCCGCATGCTCGGAACTGGATATCTCAGACGACCTTGCGCTGTCAAGCGCACTCAGGCTCCCAGACGTCACCACAATAACCGAGGAGGACGAGGACAGGGAAGCCGTCACCAGGCTTGCTCTTATAGCCATTGAAAATGCACTTTGCGAGCTTAAGTCCATGCGCAAAGCCGAGGGCGCCAGACTGAGCGATTCGCTTGAGCACTGTATCAAAAATGTAGAGCAAATAGAAAAAGTTATTGAAGATCGATCTCCGGCTGTTGTTGAGGAATATCGCGAGAAGCTTCAAGACAGGATCGCAATGCTTTTAGGCGACGTTAAGCTGGACGAAGCCAGGCTGGCGGTCGAAGTGGCGATATTTGCCGATAAAGCAAGCATACATGAAGAAATTGACAGGATAAAGAGCCACATAAAGGAATTTTACGGCATGCTTCTAAGCAGCGTACCCGTTGGAAGAAGGCTTGACTTCCTTGTACAGGAGCTAAACAGGGAATTTAATACGATAGGATCAAAAGCGAATGATTCGGGTATCGCGGCAAACGTAATAATGGCCAAAGCTGAGATAGAAAAGCTGCGCGAGCAAATTCAGAACATAGAGTAACGCCTGGAGGACATAAAGATGAAATCAATGCTGTTGAACGTAGGATTTGGCAATATGGTCGCCGTTGGCAGGCTGATAGCTATAGCTTCGCCGGACAGTTCTCCGATAAAGCGCATAATACAGGACGCTAGGGAGCGAAACGCGGTGATTGACGCGACGCACGGCAGGCGCACTAGAGCTGTTGTGGTTATGGACAGCGGACATATAGTTCTCTGCGCGCTTCAAACCGAAACGCTTGCAAACAGGCTTAACGCCAATAGCATTGAAGAACTCAGTGCGCAGGCATAAAGTGAAAAGGCAATAAATTCTGGAGGTTATATAATGCAAAAGAGCAGAAACGGTCTTCTTCTGGTCATTTCTGGGCCTTCCGGCGTTGGCAAGGGAACCATTTGCGATGGGATTCTGGATAGAAGCCCCAACGCCAGACTGTCTATATCGGCAACGACGAGGCCAATGAGGCAGAATGAAATAGACGGGGTCGATTATTTTTTTAAATCATATGAGGAATTCGACAGGATGATAAAGAACAACGAGTTCCTTGAGTACATGCATGTATTCGGCACCAACTACTATGGAACTCCAAAGGCGTATGTCGAGGATGAACGCAGGCAGGGGCACGATATAATACTTGAAATTGACGTACAGGGCGCTATGAAGGTAAAGGAGGTATGTCCTGACGCGATTTGTATTTTTATTGCTCCTCCGTCAATGAGCGATATCAAAACCCGGCTTATAGGGAGGGGAACTGAAAGCGACGCGGCGATTGAGCGGAGGTATTCCGTAGCTTTTGAAGAGATGAAGAGCATGGATAGATACGACTATGTGGTTGTAAACGATATTATTGATAAAGCGGTAAGTACCGTTTGTAACATTATTGACGCGGAACGGTGCCGAATGGCACGAAATGGAGAATTATTGGAAAAATTCAGGAAGGAGCTAAAAGGAAATGATGAATTATCCGCCGATTGACGAGCTTATTGAAAAGGCAGGAAGCCGATACGCGTTGGTGACAGCGGTTGCTAAGAGGGCGCGAGGGATGATGGAGGTAAAGGAAGAGTCCAATGGGGATAAACCCGTTTCGGAAGCGGTTATGGAACTCTATGAAGGAAAGCTGATAATTAAAAACGACGTCGATTCCGGATATTCGGAGTAATAGGGCAAAGTCATGAGCAAGTGTGTGGTATTGGGAATAACGGGGTCGATAGCGGCGTATAAGGCTGCTGAGATTACAAGCCGGCTAAAAAAGAATGGTGTGGACGTGCGCATTATCCTTACAAAAGCAGGCGCGGAATTTATAACTCCCTTAACGCTTGAAACGTTGAGCGCTAATCCTGTTGTAACAGATATGTTTCTGCGCGACACTCCATGGGAGGTAGAGCATATCTCTCTCGCGAAGAGGGCAGATGCGTTTCTAGTAGCGCCCGCTACCGCCAATTTCATAGGAAAGTACGCTTCAGGCATTGCTGACGACATGCTGACTACCACCATCATGGCTGCCGTATGCCCTGTGTTGATTGCTCCTGCGATGAATGTAAATATGTATGATAGCGACGCCAATAAGAGCAATATGGAATTGTTAAAGCGGCGGGGATGCATGTTCATTGAACCGGACGAGGGGCTTTTAGCCTGCGGCGACGTTGGAAAGGGAAGGCTTGCGGATCCAGCTAAAATCGTTGATATTGTAATGCGGGCGTTGTACCCAAAGCGCGACCTTGAGGGCATACGCATCCTGGTTACCGCCGGCCCGACGCGTGAGGAGATAGACCCTGTCAGATATATCACAAACCATTCGAGCGGCAAGATGGGTTTCTGCATTGCACAGGCGGCGGCAAGAAGAGGCGCGGACGTAACCCTGATATCGGGACCGGTCGCGCTCAGAACTCCAGATGGGGTTAAAAGAGTAGATATAGTATCTTCTAGCGAACTGTACGACGCGGTAAATTCGCATTATGATAATTGCGACATCCTTATTATGGCCGCGGCTCCGGCGGACTTTACTCCAAGCAGCAGGGCTGTACATAAGATAAAGAAGCGGGATATGGAAAGGATGAGCTTGGAGCTACTGCCCGAAAGGGACATTTTGGCATCGATGGGGGCTAAAAAGGGGGAAAGAGTTCTGATTGGTTTCGCGGCGGAAACGGAAAACCTTTTAGAGAACGCTGTGCTAAAACTTGAGAAAAAACACCTTGATATGATAGTCGCAAATGATATAAACGCTCCAGGCGCGGGTTTTCAATCCGATACAAACTCCGTAACCCTGATTCTCAGCAGCGGGACGGTTAAAGACAGCGGCCTTCTTAGCAAGGTGGGCGTCGCGGATTGGCTGCTTGACGAAACCGTTGATTATATTGCTTCAAAAAGGCAATAAACCATTTGGGGGTTATTGTATAATTCTTAAATAAAAGATGCTTTTTTTAAGAAACATGTTAGCATTGCCTGGGAAAAGTATTTCAATATAAGCGGCGCGAAGTCGCTTTTCGCGCTGATGAGGAATTGACTGATGATAGCAAACGTTTCAGTGGATATTGCCCACTCGAATATAGACAGGCTTTTTAGCTATATCGTGCCTGAGGACATGGATGTGAGCGCAGGGCACAGGGTGCTAGTCCCCTTCGGCGCGGGAAACAGAAAGACCGAGGGTTTTGTTATCGGCCTTGACTATGAGGTTCAAAGCGCACAGGGCAGCCTAAAGCAAATTATACGAACGCTGGAGCCATATACGGTTCTTTTGCCGGATCAGCTGGAACTCGCAAAGTGGATGGTTAAAAACTATAAATGCCTTCTTGTTGAGGCGCTGAGAGTGATGATACCGGCCCAGCTGCGTGGAGGCCGTGTTAAAGAGAAACGCATACGCACCGTAAGGCTTGCGGACGGAATAGACATCGACGCGGTTATAAGCAAAATGTATTCAAAAAACGGCAAGCTCAAATCCGCGGTTCAATACGAGATCGTCGATATGCTGCAAAAAGCCGGATGCGAAATGAGCGTTAAGGATATTTGCGGCTTTATTCCTGGCGCTCAAAGCGCGATAAGTTCGCTTTTGCGTAAGGGCGTGCTGGAGGAGGACGGAAGGACCGTATATCGTCAGCCATATATGGATGAGGTCGCGGTAACGCAGCCCCTTTCTATGACGCCGGCCCAGGAAACAGCCCTGAGCGAGATAATCTCGGCAATCGACAGCAGGCACGGAAGCTACCTTTTGCATGGAGTAACCGGAAGCGGCAAAACTGAGGTGTATATGCAGGCGATTTCGCATGCGTTATCCGCCGGTGGAACCGCCATTGTCTTAGTTCCGGAGATATCCCTTACTCCTCAGACGGTTGACCGGTTTAGAGGCAGGTTTGGCGACCGCGTAGCCGTGCTGCACAGCCGCCTTAGCCCGGGCGAAAGGTTTGACGAGTGGAGAAGGATAAGGCTTGGACGGGTAAGCGTGGTGGTAGGGGCAAGAAGCGCCTTATTTGCGCCGCTAGAAAATATTCGCCTTATAGTTATAGACGAGGAGCATGAACAATCCTACTATTCCGAAACTTCTCCGAGATATAGCGCTATTGACGTTGCATCGCATAGATGCTCTTTAAATGGGGCGGCGCTCGTGTTGGGAAGCGCCACGCCCGCTCTGAACGACTATTTTAAAGCTATGCGCGGAAGGCTTACGCTTTTGGAGATGCCGGACAGGATCAGCGGCATACCGATGCCAAGGGTAGAGGTGGTAGACATGCGTAAGGAGTTTTTAAAGGGCAACAGCAGCATATTCTCCACCTCTTTGTATAATTCGCTCAAAGGGTGCTTAGACCGCGGAGAACAGGCTATATTGTTCATTAACAGACGGGGATACTCCACATTTGTATCATGCAGGGGCTGCGGCCATGTATTTTCATGCCCCGACTGCGATGTCTCCATGACATACCATAAGCCCGAGGCGTGCATGAAATGCCACTATTGCGGCAGAATAAGCCGAATTCCTGACAAATGCCCCGAGTGCGGCAAGCCGTATATAAAGTATTTTGGAATCGGGACACAGCAGGTTGAGGAACAGTTCCTTAAGTACTTCTCAGTATATACGGCCCTGCGTATGGATATGGATACCACTGGAGCAAGAAACGCCCATCAGAGGATACTGAAAGCCTTTGAAAATAAGGAAGCCCAGGTATTGATCGGCACGCAGATGGTGGCTAAGGGCCTTGATATAAAAAACGTAACGCTGGTTGGAGTAATAGCGGCGGACGCAATGCTGCACATACCCGATTTCAGGAGCTGTGAAAGGACGTTTCAGCTTCTTACGCAGGTAGCGGGCAGGGCGGGCAGGCACAAAAAACAGGGGGAGGTCATCATTCAGACATATTCGCCCGATCATCCCGCCGTTACTTTTGCATCAAAGCACGACTATAAGGGATTTTACGATTATGAGATAGCTCAGAGGAGAGCGTCCCTTTTCCCGCCTTACTCAGCATTTATAAGGGTACTGATCTGCACGGAGGAAGAACGCCTGGCCGAAGAGCTGTCGGAGCAATATGCAAATGGAATACGCGAGATTGTGGAAAACACCCTTAAAAGCCGCGGAGCCAAATCCAGCGAGGTCTTGCTGATTATGGCGTCCCCCGCTCCGGTTAAAAGGAGACAGGGGATTTACAGGTATCAAGTGCTTATGAGGTTTGCTCGTACCAGAAATACGCCCGCGCTGGTAGAAGCAATATATGATTATGCGCTGTCAAACAGGCGGGAGGAAATATCGTTTCCCGAGATCAACCCAATGGACATGTTTTAGTTTATTAAGCGTATACTGTTAACCCTGCATTGCGGTTATTTCCTTTCGCAGCTGTTTTATTATACGCTTTTCCAAGCGGGATATATAGCTTTGAGATATACCCAGCATATCCGCCACCTGTTTTTGGGTATATTCACGGTTGCTGTTTAAGCCAAACCTGAGTTCTACAATACGCTTTTCCCTGTCGGTAAGCTTCTGCATAGCCGCATGCAAAAGTTCCTTGTCAGCCTGCTCCTCCAGTCCTCTTGATACGGAATCGGAATCGGTTCCCAATATATCCGACAACAGCAATTCATTTCCATCCCAATCGATGTTAAGCGGTTCATCAAGGGAAACCTCCATTTTGAGTTTACATGTCCGTCTCAGATACATAAGTATTTCGTTTTCAATACATCTGGAAGCATAGGTCGCGAGTTTGATCTTCTTGCTTGCGTCAAATGTATTTACGGCTTTTATAAGGCCTATTGTTCCAATGGAGACAAGATCCTCAATGCCAATGCCGGTGTTTTCAAATTTCCTGGCAATGTAAACGACAAGTCTAAGGTTTCGTTCAATGAGCGTCTGCCTTACATCCGTATCGCCGACAAGAAGCCGTGCCATGAGTTCCGCTTCCTCTGCAGGGGAGAGCGGTGGAGGAAGGGAATCTCCGGAATTGACATATCCTATCAGGCGGCCAATTTTAAGCGTACGGTATAATTTTTCCAGAAACTTTGCTAAAAACTTTATCATAGTGTACCTCCTTAAACGTCGGCGGTATTGGAATGGCCCAGATCGGGCAACGCCGATGGCGGTATAAGAGCGTCCGCACCCTCAATGGAGACAGAGCCAATGGCCACAAAAACATCAAGAACAGCGTTCATTTTTCCTGAAAGCTGAAGCTTGTCGGGCCGGAACCCATAAACGACCTCGTTTCCCGAAACGGTACGGCATGGTATTGGAATCGTTGCAAAACATTCAAGCTCCCTGGAGCTGATGACCACGACAGGAAGACCGCTCATAGGTTCGCATAGCATATTGCCTGTATCCACAATCGCGGACGCGCATATTGAAACACCCTTATGGATTATTTCAATTCGCAGCCGGCTATTATTGACCAAGCGCCTTTCCAGCACCCTTCTTATGACCCCTGGCATAAACGATGCCAGCAAAGCTGAACCCAGCATAACCCTTAGAGGTACGGCGGCAAGCACAAATCCATTTTCTAATTTGCCGCCCAGCAGGAATGCCAGACCGACTGCGGCTCCGCCTACCGCAAAGGTTGATAAAAACAGGGCAAGCGCACTGAACATATACTCCTTCGCTGTTTTAAACGGAATGGCCAAAGCCATTAAAAGACCCAGTACGAGCTTCATTGGCAATGACATAAGAAGCGGCACGGTCCCAACGGAAAGCGCTGCGTATATTGCACCCAGGACAGAGGCGGCAATCATTCTCCAGCATGGCAAACGTCTTGAGAGCATGGCTGCCGCTGTACGAAGGATAAGCGAATTCATTAGCGCGTTATCCAGCAGGAACAGTTCTATATACATATGGTTCACCCCGACTTATGCCAATATAACATATGATAGGTTGGTCATATGTAGAACGAGTGACGTGAATATATGTAGTGTTTGGCGAATTAGTAAACCAATCGGACACTTCCAAGATTGTTAATGTACGGCTAATCTGAATATTTCGGCATACATTTAGAGTATAAAATAACCCGCTTTCGTGTGAGGTAAATATATGAGTACAAAACGCCGTATAATTTCGTTGATAATGGCTACAGCGATGGTGCTGTACGTAATATTCATACCACAGTACTTACAGGATCAGCTGGAGCGGGATCCATACAGGGAATGGATCTCGCCGAATGATGAACCGTATTCTGGCATAATAAATGTTTGGCATATAGTCGGTTTCAAGCCATACCTTGGTAGCGTAGGGAGCTGGCTTAAGAACCGGGCGCATGTAATCGAGGCCCGCCATTATGGGGTATTCTTCGAGGTCACAGCAATGACGGTTGAAGAATGCTCGGACAGAATGCAAAAAGGGGAAAAGGCTGATATTTACTCATTTCCATCGGGATGGTGCGCAGCGGATATGCTTAGGGAGCTTGAATCCGAGACGGAATACAGTCTGATCGGCCGATTGGCCGGCAGCGGCAATAGCGGAGACAAGATATTGGCAGTGCCATACCTATATTCAGGCTACATGTTGTCTGTCAATACGTCGATTGCTGCGGAAAAAGGCGTTACTATGCCGGATGACCGAATAGCTTCGGTCGATTGGCTGAAAAACGCGGTCAAGGAGCTGGATTATAAGCGTGGAAAGAAACAGGAGCATGTATATGGCCTGTCGGGACACAAACAGGTAGCAGCAATGCTGGGTATAAATGGTGAAATCGCTGAGTATGAACGCTTCAGGGCGCAGGAGGCTTCCATGGCAATCACGGATATACGGGCAGTAGGCGATCATGAAAGGCGCATTGCCGCTGGAAATGGATTTTCCTTTGAAATCTGCGCTGTGCCATATTATACGGATCTCATCCAATATATAGGTATAGCGTCGGACATAGAGGATATAAAGGTAAAATACGCGTTGGAACTTATAGATGTAATATTAAGTGAAAAAGCCCAGAAAGCGCTTGAAACTCTCGGAATGTTCCCTGTAATAGAAACTGAGTCGCCCGTTGAATTTGAACAGTCGTCCGTAGAGCTGCTTTATAGCAAGATGACCGACCCGGCAATTCCAAATACCTTTGAACTTAACACGGCCAAAGCTGGATTGGATTTAGCTATAGAAAGAGCGCTTAAGGGAGATGACGGGGAGCTTAGACAAATTATTAATACACTTGTACCAAACTTTAAAATGGGGTAGAATTTGATTGTAAGTTATGGTGCTATTGCCCAAAAAAGGAGTTATAATGCCGGATTTTTTAAAGTTGTTGGATAGTCTCAGCGGCTTGAGCGTTAAAACAGATGTTCGCATGAGGGAATATACCTCGTTTAAAATTGGGGGCCAAGCACCTGTTATGGTGGAGCCGAGGTCTGCTGCTGAGGTCCTAAAGATTCTGTCCATTGCCCGAAAATGCGGGTTGCCCATTTTTATAATGGGCAACGGATCAAACCTTTTAGTGAGCGACGAGGGCGTGAACGCAGTCGTAATGCGTATATGCGGAAGCATGAGCGGAATCAAAGTTGACGGAACACAAGTATATGCGGGTTCTGGCGTTCTTTTGAGTTCGCTGGCAAAGCAAACGGTTGAAGCCGGCCTTTCGGGGCTGGAGTGGGCCGCGGGCATACCTGGTACCGTCGGAGGCGCGATTGCGATGAACGCGGGGGCATACGGCGGCGACATAGGTTCGGTGGTTAAAAGAATTGACGCGGTGCATGGCGGGAGGATTTTAGCCGTCAGAGCCGCGGAGTCGGATTTCGGATACCGCCGGAGCAGATTTTCACCGCCTGAATGGATAGTTTGCGGATCCGTATTGAACCTTAAAAAGGACGATGGAATGGCTGCCGCTAAAATGGCTGAATATATGGATATGAGGCGCAAAAAGCAGCCCCTTTCCTATCCCAGCGCCGGAAGCGCGTTTAAGCGGCCCAAGGGGGAATATGCGGGGGCGCTGATTGAAAAGGCGGGGTTAAAGGGCGAAACGGTTGGCGGTGCGCGGGTAAGCGAGCTTCACGCGGGGTTTATAATAAATACAGGGGGCGCGACGAGCGCGGATGTGCGCTCATTAATTAAAATAATTCAGGAGCGGGTTTACGATATGTCCGGTATTATGCTGGAGCCGGAGATAAAGTTTGTTGGAGGATGATATGCATATTATAATCGTCACCGGTCTTTCAGGGGCGGGTAAATCCAATGTTTTAAGGGTTCTTGAGGATCTTAGCTATTACTGCGTTGACAACCTTCCCGTGGAGCTTATGCCGGATTTTGTAAAGCTATGCAAAAGAGCGGAACCAACCATAGATAAGGCCGCGCTTGTTATTGACAGCCGGGAAAGCGTATTCAGAAGCGACTTGGAGCTGGGATTTGCGGCTCTTGACGCTATGGAGCAAAAATATGAGATACTGTTTTTGGAATGCAGGGATGATGTGTTGGAGCGGCGTTACAGCGAAACACGGCGTCGCCATCCAATGAGCTCCAACATAATCGAAGGCATATCTATTGAAAGGGAACTGCTGCAGTCGCTGCGCGAACGGGCGAACTATGTAATAGACACCAGCGATTTGAGGCCATATGAGCTTCACCGCTATATAGAGAGTATGCGCCTTGGCGACAGCCAACACCCGTTTATGCTTGTCATATCAAGCTTTGGATACAAAAGAGGCGTTCCGATGGAAGCGGATATTGTAATGGACATGAGGTTTACAAAAAATCCGTTTTATGAATCGGGGCTGCGCAGTCTCTCCGGAATGGACGAGCCTGTGCGCGAGTATGTGCTTCGCGATCCGGCTGTAATGGATATTATAAACAATCTGGAGTGGATGCTTGATAATCTGATACCCAAGTATATAGAGCAGGGCAAGCACAGGCTTATGGTTGCCTTTGGGTGCACCGGCGGCCGGCATAGATCGGTATGCGCCGCATATGAACTGTATACAAGGATGAAGGACAAGCATCACTGCATATTGGCCCATAGGGATCAGGGGAGAGAGGACAGGGATATCAGCGAAAGATTCGTTAACCGCTGATTTATCTATTCTTTGCCACTATGCAATCGCGGAGGGGAAAATGTCATTTTCGCTTACAGTAAAGGATGAGATAGTGTCTCATAAGCTGCGCGGGGAGGAGGTTGGCGAGTTTGAACTTGCGGCCCTCACCGGTACTGCTGGAAGCATACTCATAAGCCGGGGAGAACGGTATATAGAGTACACGACGGAAAGCTACACCGTTGGGAGGCATATAGCAAGGCTTGCGCATTCGCTCCATGATATCGAATCCTCCGTAGCCGTTATGGAACGTGAAGGAAGAAAATCCAGGAGCACGGTTGTCAGGATAACGGGCAAGGGCTGCGAAGGAATGCTCTACGCTTCAGGTATGCTGTCAAGCACTGTAAACGGAATATCCATGGGCAGTGGGATGGATTGGAAGCTGCTTGATACCCCTGGGAAAAAGCGCGCGTTTTTAAGGGGGGCTTTTCTTGGTTCAGGCTCTATAAGTGATCCTAGCCGGTCATACCATATGGAAATCGTTTGCAGGACAGAGCGTCTGGCCCAGGGCATAATGGATCTGCTGTCGGAATTCGGGCTCAATGCCAAACGGTTCGAACGCAAGGCCAGCCAGGTTGTATATATTAAGGATGGTGATATGATATGCGGCTTCCTAGCCCTGCTGGGCGCTTCTGAAGCCGCGCTCAGGATAGAGGATGCAAGGATGCTTAAAAATGCGCGCAACGACGCTATAAGGATCACAAACTATGAAACCGCAAATATGCAGAAGACGGCAAAGGCGGCTGCGGCTCAGATTATAAATATAGAATTGATAGCCGCGCGGATTGGAATAAAAGCCTTGCCCCAGCCGCTGTTTGAAGTGGCCGAGGCTAGGCTTAACAATCCCGAGGCCACGCTGTCACAGCTTGCTCAAATGCTTGGCCTGGGTAAGTCGTGCGTAAATTCACGTCTGAAAAAAATATCTGATATAGCGCAGGATATTGAAACAGGCACGGCTGATTTGTGAGCCATAGGAAACAGGATGGGAGGATTAAGATGACCGATTTTGTACACCTGCATGTACATACTCAATACAGTCTGCTGGATGGAGCCGCACGCATAACCGACCTGGTAGCGAGAGCTAAGGCGCTTAATATGGATGCGCTTGCTATAACGGATCATGGAGCAATGTATGGAGTTATAGATTTCTATAAGGTATGCGTAAGTGCCGGAATAAAGCCGATTATAGGTATGGAGGCATATGTGGCCCCGCGCTCAATGGAGGAAAAGCAGGGGACGAGGGAGTACGCCCATCTTGTTTTGCTTGCGAAAAACGATATAGGGTACCATAATCTTATGATGCTTTCATCGCAGGCCTTTCTCAAAGGGTTTTATTATAAGCCTCGGATTGATTATGACATTTTGGAAGAACACAGCGAAGGACTTGTCTGCCTTTCAGCGTGTTTAGCGGGCGATATACCTGCAATGCTGCTTGAAGGGCGCGACGACGAGGCGAGGGCGCTAGCAAAACGCCTTAAGGCCATGTTTGGTGAAGATTTCTATATAGAGCTGCAGAATCATGGGCTTAAAGAACAGCTTGAGGTTCTCCCGAAGCTGAACGGCCTCGCAAAGGAGCTTTATATTAAAACCGTAGCCACGAATGATATACATTATGTTGATAAGGCCGATGCGGAAGCGCAGGATATCCTGCTGTGCATACAGACAAACCGCTTTGTTGACGATGAAAACAGGATGCGGATGAGCGCCGACGAGTTTTACCTAAAATCCGGCGATGAGATGAAAAAGGCGCTTTTTGATTACCAGGACGCGATATTTAACACCCGCGAGATAGCGGATAAGTGTAATGTTGAGATTAAGTTTGGTGAAAGACATCTTCCCGAATTCAAGGCGCCTGGCGGCGTGGATAATGAGACCTATTTAAGAGAGCTTTGCCTTGACGGCATAAAAAGAAGGGTGCCGGACGCCGACAAGGATGTATACGACCGTGTAAAATACGAGCTTGACATGATCGTCTCAATGGGGTTTGTTGATTATTTTCTGATTGTAAAGGACTTCATAGATTTTGCAAGGGCAAATGATATAGTGGTTGGGCCTGGGCGCGGAAGCGGGGCCGGAAGCATGGTTGCGTACTGTCTGGGGATTACAGGCATTGACTCGATAAAATACGGTCTTCCGTTTGAGCGTTTTTTGAACCCTGAGCGCATATCTATGCCGGATATAGACGTGGATTTCTGCTTTGAACGAAGGCAGGAGGTTATAGATTATGTCGCAAATAAATACGGCAAGGATCACGTCGCCCAGATTATAACCTTTGGAACGCTTGCCGCCCGCGCTGCGGTTAAGGACGTAGGCAGGGCGCTTAGAATGCCCTATGCCGAGGTGGATCGCATTGCAAAGCTGATTCCCGGGGAGCTTAATATGACGCTCGACCATGCCATGGAGGTTTCACATGAGCTAAGGGCGCAGTATGAGGCCGACGCGAAGCTAAGGAAGCTGATCGACCTTTCAAAAAAGCTTGAGGGCCTTCAGCGGCACGCTTCAACGCACGCGGCGGGGGTTGTCATAGCGGCTAAGCCAGTATCGGACTATGTGCCTCTCCAGAAGAACGACGAGGCCATCACTACACAGTTTTCCATGAACACGATTGAGGAGCTGGGACTTCTAAAAATCGACTTTTTGGGCTTAAGGACGCTAACCGTTATACGTGACGCGTTAAAATACATTGAGCTGGGCGGCAAGCCGGTTCCTGATCTTGAAGGGCTCAAATATGACGATCAATCTATCTATGACATGATCTCAAGGGGCGATACGGACGGCGTGTTCCAGCTTGAATCCGGAGGCATGCGGCGGTTCCTTACGCAGCTGAGGCCGGATTGTCTAGAGGATCTGATGGCAGGCGTTTCGCTCTATCGCCCTGGCCCAATGAAGCAAATACCGCGCTACGTTGAGGGAAAGCATGATCCTTCGAAGGTTAAATACCTGCATCCCATACTGAAACCTATCCTTCAAAATACATACGGCTGCATGGTATATCAGGACCAGGTAATGCGTATAGTCCGAGACGTTGCGGGATATTCGATGGGCAGAAGCGACCTTGTACGAAGGGCTATGTCAAAAAAGAAGCATGATGTAATGGCTAAGGAGCGGCATAACTTTATATATGGCATTGAGGACGACGGTGTTCCAGGCGCTTTGAAAAATGGCGTAAATGAGTCAACGGCAAGCCATATATTTGACGAAATGATGGATTTCGCGTCATATGCGTTCAACAAATCCCATGCCGCCCCATATGCGGTGCTTGCCTACAGAACCGCATATTTAAAGCTGTATTATCCCGTTGAGTATATGACAGCGCTGGTCAACAGTTTTCTTGGCAACGCCGACAAAATCGCTCAGTACATATACAGCATAAAACAGATGGGGATCAAGGTGCTGCCTCCCGATATAAACCGGAGCCAAGCAAGGTTTTCAGTAGAAGGCGGCGCGATAAGGTTTGGCTTGGCGGCAGTGCGCAATGTGGGGGAGAAGGCAATAGACGAACTAATTGAGGAGAGAAGCACAAGCGGGAATTTCTTGGATTTTTACGATGTCGTCAAACGTGCGCCAAGCATCAACAAGCGGATGGCCGAGGCCCTTATCAAGGTTGGCGCCTTCGATTTTTCAGGAGCAAGGCGTTCACAGCTGGTATCGGCATACGAGGAAATAATGGATTCAGCTTCAAACGACAGAAAGCGGCGCGAAACCGGCCAAATGTCGCTGTTTGATATGGCTATAATGGCTGCCGATGCCAATCCATATCGGGAACTGCCGGACATCGGCGAATTTCAGCGAAGGGTTATTCTCTCAATGGAAAAGGAAATGGCAGGGGTATATATATCGGGCCATCCCTTGGAAGAATTCAAGCCCGAGCTGGACAGGCTTGGGATAACCGCATCACAGCTGGCGGAACAGGATGAAACCGGCTCAACGGCAGTCGAGGATGGTTCACATGTGCGTATCGGCGGCATTATAACATCAATCAGACGCAAACCGACGCGCAGCGGCAACGGCCTTATGGGATATGGAATGCTGGAGGATATGACGGGTACTATTGAGATAGTTGCGTTTCCTTCCGTATTGGAAAAATACGACATACAACTTGTGCAGGATAATATCGTATGCATATCAGGACGCTTTAACGCCAGGGATGAAAAGGGCAACAGCATATTGATTGAGGAAATTACGCCGTTGGTAAAGACGAGCGAAACGATAAAGCTGTACCTGCGGTTTGATTGTCAGGATACCGATTTAAAGCGGCGGGTAATAGACGTATTGTCCAGGTTTCCGGGCAATATACCCGTTATTCTGTACGACGTTGGCACAAAAAAACAGTCCATAGCTCCAAAGGAGAGATATGTAAATATAACGGATGGATTTATGGAAATGATGGAAAGCATGCTTGGCGATGGCAATGTGAAGTTGGTCAAAAGATAGCGCGTGTGATATAATTAAAAATATTTTTAGCTTTATCAGGAGTGTATATGATGAAACGTATCGGCGTGCTTACAAGCGGAGGCGATACTCCAGGGATGAATTCCGCCATAAGAGCGGTATTTAAGGAGGGGGCTGGCAGAGGATATACGGTAATGGGAGTACTGCACGGCTTTAAAGGACTCTTAGAAGGCCGTATAAAGCAGCTTTCCTATGAGGACGTCGAAAATGTAATGCACAAGGGCGGAACCGTGTTAAGAACTGCCCGCAGCAGCGAGTTTATGGCTGAAGGCGGCATTGAGCGGGCCGTAAACATGGCGCGTGCCTATGGTATTAATGGTATAATCGTAATAGGGGGAGATGGCAGCTTTAAAGGCGCGAAGCTTCTTAACGATTGCGGGGTGCCGACTGTGGGTCTTCCAGGAACCATTGACAATGATATGGGATATACAGATTTCACAATAGGCTTTGATACGGCTGTAAACAATATTACAACTGAGATATATAAGATTAGAGATACCATGCGTGCTCACGACCGTGTGGGCGTAATTGAGGTTATGGGCAGAAATTGCGGGGATATTGCACTTTGGGCGGGCGTCGCGGGAGGGGCTGACCTGATACTCGTTCCAGAACACCCCATGCCATGGGAGCTTGCGGCAAAGCGGCTTTCCGACAACAAACTCAGGGGGAAGCTGACCTGTATAGTGATAATCGCGGAAGGCGCGGGAAAGGCTGAGGATTTTGCCAAATATGTAAAGGATAATACGGATGTTGAGATAAAGGCCATAGTGCCTGGATACATTCAGCGCGGGGGAAACCCGACTGCGTTTGACCGCGTACTTGCGTCGAGGCTTGGCCAGCGAGCTGTGGAGCTTCTGGCGGAGGGAAAAGCGGGCAGGGCGGTTGGAATAAGGCATAACAAAATTATAGATGTAACGCTGGATGAGTCTATAAAGCGCGGCGACTGCTTTGATAAAAAGTTATATGATTTCAATAATGATGTTTTATCAAGATTTTGATCTGGAAGGAAGATTTGATAATATATGAATCTTGCGCCCCCATTGAAGAAAAACGATAATATAACCCTTCAAATAGATAATCTAGGCTCGGAGGGGCAGGGGATTGGCCGCTATAACGGCTTTGCTGTGTTTGTTCCTTATGCCCTGCCGGGAGAGATAGTTGAAGCACATATAATTAAGGTTGCGAAAAACTATGCAATAGGCAAGCTTATCAGCATTACATCCACCAGCCCAAACCGCGTTGAGCCTCAATGTAGTGCGTTTTTAAAATGCGGGGGATGCGCTCTTCAGCATCTGGAGTATGAAGAGCAGCTTGAGTTCAAACGCCGTCAGGTGGCGGACGCCCTTGAAAGGATTGGAGGGTTCGTTGGAATTCATGTCGAGAAAACCTTGGGAATGCCCGAACCGAAACGGTACAGAAACAAGGCCAGCTTTCCGTTTGCGGAAACGGAGAACGGAGTTGAGCTTGGATTTTATGCAATAAACAGCCATAGACTAATACCGGTTGACGATTGTATGATCCAGGGCAAGGAGTGTATGTCCGCCATGCGTATTGTCCGCATCTGGGCAAACAAATACAGCATACCGGCATATGATGAACGTACAGGTAATGGTATACTGAGAAACCTGATGGTGCGTACTACAGGCTTGGGAGAAATCATGGTAACAGTTGTCACAAGCGGGGAGCTTCCTCATGCTGACGATCTTGTTTCAATGCTAAGGGAAGGCGTATCCGACCTAAAAGCTGTAGTGCATAATATCAACCCTCAAAACACCAATGTAATTTTAGGCGCTCAGTATAAAACGATTTGGGGAAGCGGGTATGTTACAGAGCATATATGCGGATTGCGCTTTGATGTCAGTGCGGCGTCCTTTTTACAGGTAAATACTGCTCAGACGGAACTATTATATCAAAGTGTTATGAAATTGCTAAATATACGTCAGGATGAAACCGTGCTCGACATATACTGCGGCATCGGAACAATAACTTTGCTGGCGGCCAAAAGGGCGGAAAAAGTAATAGGAATTGAGGAGGTATCGCAGGCAGTTGAGGATGCGGTACGAAACGCGCGGAAAAATGCAATCGATAACGCTATGTTCATATGTGACAGCGCCGAAGATGTCCTTCCTACATTGGTTGCCCAGGGCGTTTCGGCGGACTGCATAATTTTGGATCCCCCGCGTAAAGGGTGCCATGAATCGGTTTTGAGGTCCATAGCCCAATCATACGCAAAGCGGATTGCGTATGTATCGTGCAATCCCGCTACATTAGCCCGCGATTGCAAAACGCTTGCTGCTATGGGGTATGAGATTAAATGCGTACAGCCAGTTGATATGTTTTGTGAAACAGCGCATGTTGAGACGGTGGTTCTGTTAACGCAGAAACAACAAGAGTAAGGAGAGAATGATGTTCACAGAAAAGGAACGCATTTTAGCGAATGAGGCGGCACTAACGGCATCTCTGCTGGGCAATGGATTGAATTCACTTCGTCGGGCAGATATGTATAATAAAGGACTTTATTATCAGGCGTTTTTCTCTTTGTCCATCGGAATAGAGAGACTGCTGAAAATTATTGTTGTGAGCCGGTATCGATGTGAGCATGACGGAGAATTTCCGGCCAACATTAATTTGAGAAAGTTCGGACATGATTTATTGAAGCTTTGCGAATATGTGGAAATAAAATTTGATATGGACTCTGTACATTTGCACATTTTATCATTTTTAAATGAGTTTGCAAAAAAAAACAGATATTATAATATAGACAGCATGCTAGATATGAGTATTCACTATATTGATCCGCTAAAAGAATGGGACTTCATCGCTGAAACAATAGTTCAATTATCAAACAAGAAGAAGTCTATTCAAAACAGGGAAGTATTATCCAATATGTTGGATTCAGTGGCAGACATCCATTTTTACGATTTGCGTGGAAATGAAATTACAAGTTCTAGTCAAATACTCGACGAACTGGAGGTGCGAGAGGTGACACAATCTTATTCGGTTCAGTATGTCTTCCAAATCATTACTAAATTGATTGAACAAATAAGAAAACTGGAACGCAAGAAGTATTTAATGCCGGTTTTATCAGAATTTTTCCCCTTATATCACAGTTATTGGAGGCCTTTTGAAATCAGGCGTAAAAAGGATTGGTGTCGCATTTAAAAAACAGACCCGTTTCAGTCCAAGCTGCGCTTTTCAGGAATCACACTCAACACAGGTTGAAAGTATCGTATTGTTATACTACAAATCACTCAATATTATATAAACGTGAAAGTTACGATAGGAGAGGAAAAATAAGATGAATTTTGATTAAATTGTTAAAAAACAATGCCTGCATCAAAAGCTAATTATAAAATAATAAAGTAGCAGATGCAGAACATGGCTAAAGTATCCTCTTGAACTAAAACAGCGCATACATCCAGTACACGCTGTTTTAGTTGCAATAATGCGATTAGCCGCTAAGTTAGTTTGCTTTAATAATTTCTTATAAGTGTTAGTGAATGCCTTGGAAAGCTGGTCGCCATAGAATTGATGCTGTGGCATGCTCTCCTTACATAAACTATTTGCACCCGAGACGAATACTATTTCTTGTGACTTTTACTGAACAGCACAACACCTGCACCAGTCACAGCTGTAAGGATTCCTATTGCGGCCAGGCTTACCGCACCGGCGGCAGGAATATCCGAGGGGTCTGGTTCGGGCGTTGGCGTTATCGACGGTTCGGGGCTGGGCGTTACCAGCGGCGCGGGTGTTGGAGTTGCCGGCGGTTCAGGGCTAGGCATTACAAGCGGCGTAGGTGTTGGCGTTGCCGGTGGTTCAGGGGTAGGCGTTACTGGTGGCTCAATAATGCCAGGAGGTGCAATTTCTTCAAGTATAAGTACTTCCGTATCGAAATTATGGCGGTTGCCCTGACCAAGCTCACCTTCAAAATTCCAGCCGTATCCATAAAGCTCGTTACCGTTCTTTACAAGTAAGTTAAAGTCAGCGCCGGAAGCGATATAGTCTACACCACCAATAAAGTATGTCGGCTCTATCAGGTTCAAGAGCTCCGTATTTCCGGGCAGACACTGCCTGCGGTTATTTGCACCCCATACATATAGATCGCCGTTATTTTTAACTGCAATGGTATGCACATTCCCGCATTGTACCTGCTTAACATCCGATAATACAATCGTGGGAGTAAGGACGGGGTTAGATTGAGTTTCTATACCAACTTGGTATGAAGAGTTTTGTCCGAACATATAGAGGTCTCCAGCTGTGGTAAGGACAGCGCTGTGCGCGTTTCCGCAGCTCATGGAATCGATCTCAATACCTTCCATAATTTGCACGGGGGCATTGGAAATCTGGGTATCTCCTGTACCAAGCTGGCCATATGTGTTGTATCCCCATGACCATAGGGTGCCATCTGACTTCAATGCAATATTGTGGTAGGTGCCCGCGGCGACAGAAATAACATCTTCCATAATCTGCGTAGGCGTATTGAGGGTATACCATTCGCCGGTGCCAAGCTGACCATAGTCGTTTTTACCCCACGACCAAAGCGTTCCATCCTTTTTTATGGCAAGCGTGTGTTGGAAGCCGCTGCTAACGGCGGCAACGCTTTCCATAACAAGGAAGGGGGTAGCCTTGTTCGCATAATCTCCTAAGCCAAGCTGACCGCTTGTGTTTTGTCCCCAGCCATAGAGTTCACCATCCTCGGTAATTGCCATGCTGTGGAATCCCCCAAGGCTTACCATTGCTATGCCGCCTTCAAATACACGTTCGGGAGAAAACGCATTATAGCTCGGATCCTCGTTGTCAACGCCAAGTTGGAAAGAGCCGTTGTTCCCCCAAATCCAAAGGGAACCATCTGGTTTAACTGCGGCAGCATGATATGCGCCGCCGCTGACGGTTTTAGCAAGATCTACGCCGGCATATTCCGTAGCGTAAGTCTTGCCAGCAAATACGCCGAAAATGCTGCAAAAACAAATCGCAAGCATCAGCATACTTGATAGCACTTTTTTCATGTTTTCGCTCCTCCTAATGGATAGTTTACAGGTCGGTCATATTGACCATGTATTTCGACCAATATTGAAAGTGTTGATTTCTATATTGATCGTATGTTATTATACCTTTGTCGAGTCTTGACTGTCAACGAAGAATTCGATATATATTATTATAACGAATAACAGCTATGGAGGTATACAATGCAATCTGAAAATATAAATCCAATAATGGAAGCGCTTACATATTATAGATATAGGGCATGCGGTAAAAGTATATATGAAAGCCTAAACAGGTATATGGATATTTCTGAAGCGCTTAAAATTGAACTGAGACAAAGATTTAATCCCATAAAACAGCTTGAAAGTATACTTAACGAGCAGCTTAATATACCTCAAAGCATCATAAAGCAATATTTCAAACCAATGGACGAGGGAATGGGTGTTCGTGGCTTTTCGCTTGCAGATATCATCTATATGATCCCATCTCACAGTGTTTTTGTTGACTTCGATACTGCAGAAAAAGAGATACTTTCCTATACCAGCGACGAAAAGAGAGAGATAATTACAGCTTCTCTTGTCCGGAATAACAAGCTGTTTAGCGAGTCTGATTTAAGCTGCGATAATTTTCTAAAGGTTATTGAAAGGCAGCATATGAGCGACGAGGAAAAGTGGCGGTTGATACTACTCTATAATAACTTTGATTCCATCGCGGCAGAGGTTTCGTATATGCTTCGAACCGCGGTTGAGATAATCCAGAATAATAGTTCGATTTACGAAGGAATAATCGATGAATTCAACGCTTGCTACAGCAAAATCGAAGGAAACCTGGGCGCTTATTTTTCAGCACAATATGATGCTAACATACCCGTATATGATGATGGGTTACTGTTCCCGTGGCTTTTCGGGTATGGCGATATTCAAAGCGTTTATTCTGACGAATTAAATAAAACCTCTTTTACATTTCTGGGGGTGCTTGTTGATTTTATCGCTAAAAAGGTCAGAAAAAAGCTTATGCCCAACGATTGCGATAGTCTGCTCAAGGTATTGAGCGACCCCAATAGGGCCAATATATTAAAATATCTTTGTGACAAGAACGCATATGGGCTTGAACTTGCCGAATACCTTAAGCTGTCCCCAAATACTGTTTCCCATCACATAAACAAGCTGCTGATAAATGGATTTATAACATCAGAGGCGGAGGGCAACCGTGTGTATTACCAGTCAAATAAGGACAATATTGAAAAATTCCTGAAAATGCTTTCAGCAATGTTTTTAGGGAGGTAAAGTCTGCGGCTATGAGTTCAAAAACCCCGCTTATTAAGCGCGGTGAGATAAGAAAACAAGGCAAAACCCTTGAAATCACTACGCTTACGGACAGCGGGCAAACAGGTTAAAATTGAATAAGCAAGCAAAAGGGGCATTATCGCAAGATAAGCCCCTTTTCGCTTTATCATAACGCCAACGCCGCAGATCAAAAAATCTGTGGCGTTTTTTATGCCCGGAGATAGACACCAGCATGGACAAATAGAGGGCAGAAAAGCCTTGTGCCATGCGGCTTTGCAGACGCAAAATCGGCAAGGACGATAGTTGATACCTAAACCGCCGAAAACGGCGTTCTAATTGTCCATGTAGACGGAGAAAGGAAGTGATAGAGAAATGGCAGTTTTCCGAGTGGAGCGCAATACGGGATATACCGTAATGAGCAATCACCACCTACGCAACAAGGCGTTGACCTTAAAGGCAAAAGGGCTGTTATCGCAAATGCTGTCCTTGCCGGAGGATTGGGACTATACCCTTGCGGGGCTGTCCCATATCAACCGGGAGAAGATCGACGCTATCCGCGAAGCGGTCAAGGAACTTGAAAAGGCCGGGTATATCGTCCGCAGCCGAGAACGCGACGAAAAGGGACGCTTGCGCGGCGCGGATTATATCATCTATGAGCAGCCGCACCCGCCCGCAGAGCAGGCCGACGAAAACGCGCCACCACCTGTATTGGATTTACCTACATTGGAAAATCCAATATTGGATAATCCTACGCAGGAAAAACCTATGTTGGAAAATCCAACGCAATTAAATAAAGATATATCAAGTAAAGAAGAAAAAAATACTGATGTATCAAATAACGATCAATCAATCTATCCGGCGCAGCCGGAGGACGCGCCGCCATTCGGCGGGATTGATGGGATTGACGGAAACAGCGCGGTTGCGATTTACAGGGATATTATCAAAGAAAATATCGAGTATGACTATCTAATCCAAGACCCCAAAATGGACAGGGAGCGTTTAGATGAAGTTGTCGAGTTAATTCTTGAAACGGTGTGCAGCACAGCAAAATATATCAAAGTCGGCGGCGAGAAGTACCCCGCCGAGTTGGTGAAAAGCCGCTTGATGAAAGTAGGTTCTTCCCATATCGAATATGTTTTTGACCGTATCAGCAGCAATACAACCAAAGTTTACAACATTCGGGCTTATCTCTTAAAAACGCTGTTTTCCGCGCCCTCTACAATGGGGCATTTCTACACCGCAGAAGTCAATCACGATCTGTACGGCGGCGAATATTAACCGCGCTACGCGGGGAAAGGAGTTGATACCTTGCAAGAGGAAGTAACGCAAAAAGTAATTGCCCTATCCGTCAAAGTGGGAAAGGGAACGGCGAAGCTGACCGAACAGGCGTTACAAAAAGCTATTCGGCAGTTTTTGAAGCAGTATCAAAAAAGCCGCACACCGCATGGCAAACAGACCTTGCGGCAGCTTGCAAAGCAAAACGCGGGAGTTTCCAATATCGAGATCACAAAGGATAATATCAAGGGCTTTGAGAGTACGGCCAAGAAATACGGGATAGATTTTTCCTTGAAGAAAGTGCAAGGTGAGCAGCCGCCGCGATACCTTGTCTTTTTCAAAGGCCGGGACGCGGACGCTATGACCGCCGCGTTTCGGGAGTTTAGCGCAAAGAAGCTGCAACGGGATAAAAAGCCCTTAATCCGCAAAGCCCTTGCAGCGGCAAAGGAAAAATCCAAGCAGATCAACCAAAGCCGCGATAAGGTGAAAAACATAGATCGGGGGCGGGCGTTATGAGCAATGTAAACTTGAAAAAGCTGATACTTCCCAATCTCCCCTATGTGCTGTTCGTCTATCTCTTTGACAAAGCGGCGCAGGCGGCGCGGCTTGCACCGGGCGCGGACATATCCGCAAAAGTGCTGCATATCGGACAGGGCTTTTCCGCAGCCTTTGAAAACGCCTTGCCAAGTTTTCACCCGCTGGATTTGCTGATCGGCGTTGTGGGCGCGGTGCTAATTCGCCTTATCGTCTATGTGAAAGGCAAAAATGCGAAGAAGTACCGCAAGGGCATGGAATACGGCTCGGCCAGATGGGGCAGCAAGGAAGATATACAGCCCTACATAGACCCGGACTTTCAAAACAATATCCTCTTGACGCAGACGGAACGGCTTACCATGAACAGCAGGCCGAAGCAGCCGAAATACGCGAGAAATAAAAATGTCGTCGTGATCGGCGGCAGCGGCAGCGGAAAGACAAGATTTTTCGTCAAGCCTAACCTTATGCAGCTTCATTCTTCCTATTGCGTTACAGACCCGAAGGGCTATACTTGGAGAGGATAGAGAAAGGGTGCGTCACACGAGATAAAAGTACATAATGAAGGGAGGTTAAAACCGTGGCAAAGAAAGAAGAAATCAAAATCACAGCGTTG
>ERZ857480.72176-NODE-111799-length-40823-cov-7.9966_pt1 | contig 40823 bp, 41 predicted proteins | sample MGYA00519767_ERZ857480 | MGnify/ENA primary metagenome ERZ857480 (study PRJEB31778, sample SAMEA3449210) | human gut metagenome | biome: human gut; feature: human-associated habitat; material: faeces | place: United Kingdom | collected 2010/2012 ...
AACTTCACATACACCACTCGCGGGAGCAATTTCTTTTCCATCTATGTAAACCTTAATGTTCTCAGGTACTGCAAATTGCTCGCCTAATGAATCAGAAAACTGATAATAATAATGTTCATAATCATCAAGAGTATCAGGCATTGTACCATAAAGCTTAAATGGAACTACATCGCCAATATTATAGTCAGCTACATCATTCCACTTTTCTGTAGTACTGGTTTCATATGTTGCTTGACCAGTAATAGCCTTAACATTTTCCTTAACTTTCTTTTCAACTGTAGGATAGCTTGCCTTTGGTGAAATTGAGCTATCACCGGCAACTAAAAGCATGTATCTTGAATAAGCATTGTCTTGAGTAGGAGAAGTAACACCAGAATCTTTCGTATCAATTACTAAATAATAACCCGGATCACTTATTGTTCCCTTATAATTACTATTTGCATCATCATAAGCTAAATTAACACCGGTTGCACTATCAGATATACATTTTGCAAACATATCTGCTATATCATCTAAAGCTTCACGCTGAGTTGCTCCACCAAGAGAACCCTGAACTGCTTTTATTGCCTCTGCAACTTCTGATGCTGATGATAATGTTATTGATGTTCCATTGAGAGTATTCAAATAAGTAGCTAACTCAGTGTACAAAGCGTCTGTTTTTGTTGTATCAATTGCAGAACCCCATTTTACGTTAGCAAATGTAATATTGCCTGATTCCTCTGTTAAATCAGCATCAAAAATTTGATATGCTGTGTATTTATGATTTGCAACACTTGAATCAATTGTAATTGAACCTGATGTTACAGGAGTACCTGCTGCCGAAGCGGTAAAAGAAGCTGTAGTAGCCATAGTCATAGGAGCCATCATGCATGCTGCTAATGCGAAAGCTGCAAATTTGTTAGTTTTTTTCATAAAATCATATCCTTTCATTTTTGAGTTATTTGGGTTTGCATTTTTGTGATTGTGTTTGCTGTTAAACTTGATTTTCATTTTTAACATCCTTTCTGCATGAAATTTACTTAAATTCCATGGATTTTTTCTTTAAAATTTTAAGTGCTATATAAATTCCTGCCGAAGCTGTCATCATTATAATTCCTGCATTTCGGTAGTCATTAATACCTTTTCCACCCGTTGAGGGCATTTCTATGGAGCCAGACGTAACTTTAGTATTGAGTATTGTTATATTGCCGTTATTTCCTGTGATATATCCTGTATCACCCGGACTGTCACCATATTGATATGAACTTTGATATCCATTTACAAATTTTTCTTCTACCCAATAGTAATAAACATTTCCTGATTCATCATACATTGGAAGGTCTGATATTGTTTTTGTCCAACTATTATTTGAACCTAAAGTTACCTCCTGAACCAATGTCGCATCAGTATTGGAATTTGAACCTTGATTTGATGCTAGCAAGTTTAATCCTGATATTTTAAAAGCAGATTTAAACTGAGCAGTTGAATCATCAGAAACTACATATTCTATAGAAGTAAATTTTTGACTAGGATTACTTATTTCTATTTGTATCGAATCTACAGCGTCAGTAAAAGTAAATGTAATGCTATTGCTATTAAAAACATAATTTGTGTTACCCCAAATTTTCTTTTCAATATATGTACTAGAATCTAAAAAATCTTTTATAGCATCACTAGGTAGTTCAATACATACACAAGTATTGTCACTATTAAAAAAACCTATTTTTATTTCATGCAATACATTTGTGCTTTTCTTTATTTTGATTTTAGCCTCAGCCCATTGGTTACCACTAAAAGTAAATTTAGCTTTTCTTATTTGGGCTAGTTCAATTACTGGTGAACTGCTATAATCAGTAATAGTGCCAGATACAACATTACCGCTTGGTGCATTAGTTGTCGTAGTAGTAATAATTGAAGTTGTTGAGATTGATGTTGATGTAGTAGTTGATGCCGCAGTAACTGAAACTTCAATTAAACTTGACATGCCATTCGCTGTAAAGCTCAAACTTGATGTATCAGTAATTTCAGGTTCATTACTCCAGCATTGGAATTCGTAATGACTAATATCATCAGTAATTTTAACTGAATATGTATTATCACTACTTTTTGTAAAACCTACAAATCCTCCACTCTTATTACTATAGTAACCAAAATTAGTATTATCTTTATTATCAGAATTAAATTTAAAAGTAACTGTATCTCCTGATTTTATTCTTGTTAAATCCAGTTTATAAACAGCACCTACTTGATATTTTATATAACTGTTATCAGCAGGTACATTGCTTATCGTACTGCTGCCATCAGAAGAAATCGTACCATTTGTATAACTATCACTGCTATTCAACTTATATTTGAAGCTGTTTGATACTGAAGCAATATAATCACCGCCATTAGTTGGCTTGTTATTTTGCGGTAAATTATTAAATACATAAGTTTTTGTAGTTGGTGCAGTAGTTGTGGTTAATATTGTAGTTGATGTTGCTGATGCTGACATTGAAGTCGATGTTACAGTTATAAATGTCTGTTTTGGTACATCATTCGGATTGGTTGACCTGTGGATTTCCACAGTAATGTCATTATGCTGCGTATCAGGATCAGACCAATTCTTTGTTAAATTTAGTGATAGAGTTTTGATATTTATAATTGTAATCGTCTTATCTGTACTGTCAATTGCAACTCCATTACTATCTGAACTTACTTTAACATACCCACTAGGATTACTTTTTTCAACTACCCTGTAATAATACTTTGTTGTGCCATTAGTATCATATGCCGGCAAGTTACTATAAGTATATGTCCAAGTGCTTCCGTTTTTAGTTGGTGTAGGTTGAACAGAAGCATAATCTTGCCAAGTACCTGAATCACTTAATTTCCGTTGTAAAGTTAATGTAATATCAGGTCTATTAGATGAATTATTGTCTATCCATTTTTTATTAACAGCTAATTCTAATGATTTTAGCGTATTGGTAATTGTTACTGTACCACTTTCAGTCATTTTATCTGAGCTGTATGAAACATTATAACCTACAGGTATATTTTTTTCTACCACCTTATATTGATATGTAACTGAATCATCATCACTCTTTTTTGGCAAATCAATAAATGAACATTTCCATTGATTACTCTCATCAAGTGTTGCTGATTTGCCTGACACATCAGTCCAAGTATTACCATTATCACTGCTTCGCTGGAGCTGAACCGTAATACTGTTAGGTTTAGAATCAAAACCTCTCCAAATCTTTTCAACATTGATTTGAATATTAGTACTTTCAGGAGTATCTCCTGTTATCATATTAGTTAAATTAATAGTTTTCGTACTATCAGTTGAAAGACTAACTCCATTGCCACTATACTGAATTGGAATATACTCTGCTCCGTTAGGAACAACCTCTTCAAAATAGTAATAATAAGTTTGATTGGAAGCATTTACAAACGGCAATTCTTCAATTCTGTAAGACCAACCATTTGCAGCATTCAATACAATATTCTGATAACCGGCTACATACTCCGCATCACTTGGAGCTCCGGAAACTGCACCATTTGAACCAATACAACTTATATCAGATGTTACAGAAGCATCACCTTTGATTTTTGACGTTGGCAATCCAAATACCGTATATCCGTCTTTAACGCTATTATCTTTAACCTTTACATAATAATATTTATCTGATATTAATTCATAACCGTCAAAATTTGTACTGTTTGTATCGGGTTTCAATGAAACACTTGCAACAGATGTACCCACATCGGAAGTTGTGTCACATTCATATAGCTCAGCAGTAAAAATATCATTTTCAGATGCTATTCCATTCCAATCTATATTTAATGTGTACTTTTGTGTAATAGGAGCGAGGAACTCAACATCTACATCAAAGCCATTATTATCATCATAATCAACCACTGCTGCGATATTTGACGTAGTCAAGCTATCTATGTCTATTTCCTGATTATTTTGTATTTTCTTTATTTCTGTACCAGTTTGAACTTGATCAGTAACATTATAACGCAGGTGCAATTGTAATTCTGAAGATCCAGCATTTATTTTTATTTTTATTTTCGAAACCTTATTCCAGTTTGTTACAGGACTCTTAGCATCACTACTAGTAATATCAATTACCTTACCTAAATTAGTGTCTTGATTTACATTATTTATTAATTTAACTCTTTTCAAATTTACACTGCCAACAATCTCAAGTCCATCTTCTCTTGTATCACTTCCTGTTCCGCTGCTTGTTGTTTGACTTGGTGCAGTTAAGGTTCTCTTTAAATTAACCTTAATATTATTAACAGTTGGACTTGTTGGGTTTCCGTCTTTATCAACCCACTGCTTATTTATCTCTAAGCCACCATCAATTTTTTTGTTTTTAATAGTGATGGTATTTCCATTTTTTTCATATGTTGCTTTATAGTTTTCTACTGATGTTTCTTCAACATAATAATATAAATTCTCACCTTTTTCATTTACAGGAGGAAGATTTCCTATCGTTGTACTCCAATTGTTACTTGAATTTAATTTATGTATCGCATCAGTTTCGTTCGGATACAATTCAGCATCACCAGGCTTTTCAGATGCATTAAACGTGGATTGATATAACTTAAACTCAATTTCATCTGTAGGCGCTGATATACTGTTTCCGTTTCTGTCGAACCACTTCTTTTCAACAGTAAGCTCTGTATATTCAGGCTTATAGTTTTTTACAGTAATTGTGCCATTGGATTTACCAACACCATTATTTAAATAAGCTGTACCATAATCACTAGGTTTGTTCGTTTCAACTATATAATAATAATAAGTATTTCCGTCACTATCATGATTAGGGAGATTTTCCCATTGATGCTGCCAGTTATTACCTTCGTTTAATGCAACATTCTCCTTATATAAAGCAGAATTTGATAATATATCATCACCTGAAAGTCTTGGCTTTGTTGATTGATAAAGGTTAACCATTACAGCACTATGAGATTCACTGCCGTTATCGAGCCATTCCTTTTTTGCTGTAACCGAAATCTTATTTTCCGTTATAACGGCACCCAAATAGTCAGCTCTATGTGATTCCTGATTAATCACTATCTTATTGGCAATAGCATTTCCATTGAATGTTACATCTAATTTAACATCTGCCCCCGGTGCTAAAAACTGACCATTTATCGTTTTAGTGTTATGTATTTTTCCTTTATAAACGCCATCGGTCTCACTGCTATCATAGAAATTCCATAAAATATTTGTGCCCTTATAGAGCGAATCTTCACCGCCATTAAGAATTAAATTTGTAGAACCCTTGTAACTATATTTTACATCCTTATTAAAAGCAAAATCAGTTTGTCCTGCAAGATCTACATTTATTACTAATGTCTGATTATTTTGATACTGACCATCTGACCAATCAATACCTGAAATTGAAAAGTGTTGATTTATAGAATTAAAATCACTTGCTGTTATATTCAATATATTTTGTGCCTGAACAGAAGAATCTGGGAGATTAATATTTCCATTATTAAATTCTACATTACTTTGTAGTTTTGAATAAGAATTTGACATTTGCTGATATTTAGTTTTATAACTTGAAAAATCAATATAATCACTGCCGGCATGTTGTATATAACACTGCCCATTAATTTTCTTTAATGAAAATCCTCTGGAAGTAGATTCATTTATAACATTGCCATAGCCAACAAGTTTATTACCTTCATCATTCACTGCCTCATACTGTTTCATCGGACTTAAATCGAAAAGATCAGTTTGACTTGGATAAAATTGTGTAATAGTACAACTTGAAGGTACATATAAATCAGAGAATTTAATTTGTGCTGATTGATATTTGTTGCCTCCACCATTTCCATCATCATAATCATCAAAATATACTCCAATTAACCCAATACTGTTACTTACAACAGATAACATTCTTTCTTTTATATCATTATTAGGACCTATAGCTTTAGCTCCAGCGGCAAGATATAAATTTGGAGTAGCAAAGTTACCATTTAAATGCTGATTTAAAATTAACTGATCAAAGGCAAACATGTGGAAATCTCCTGCAATCCCAAGAGAACCTCCTGTATACCAGTCACTTTCTTCATATTTACCGCTTGTTATAGGATAACCATCTGTTGCATTTGCAAGTAACGTTGGATTATCTTCCATATCAAATGAAATATTACTTAAGTCCTCAGATTCATAAGCATTTTCATCCAAATAATCATTATTAGTCATACTAACTGCCGGCTTCATTAAAGCGGAGCATACAAACGATACAACAAATGCAGAAAGCAAGAAGAAAACTATAATATAACGTGTATGATTTTTATGTCTTTTTAAAATGTTCTTCACTTTATAAGAATAGTTTTGCATCATTGTCACTCCTTTATACATAATAATCTTTTCTTAAACAGACCCAAACTTTCCAAAAGGCCATATTCTGAAAAAAACTTTTCCGATGATATACTCATCAGCTATACAGCCAACTGCTGTAGTTCGGCTGTCCACCGAAGTTTCACGATTGTCACCCATAACGAAAATTCTGTTATCAGGAACTTGAAACGGAAAATCGATATCACACTGACCTAAGCTTTTTTGTTTTATGTAAGGTTCATCAAGCATATTGCCATTTACAAAAACGTTTCCGTCTTTGTCAATCTCAATCGTATCTCCCGCTGTACCGATCACACGTTTGAGAAGAACCTTATTGTTATAATAAAAAGCAACTATATCTCCTGACTTAAATTTGCTGTTTTTTAAACATACAACAATTTCTTTGCTGTCAAGAGAAGGTTCCATGCTTGAACCTGTTACTCTGAATATCGGAAAGAACAGCATTGCAGCTAAAACTGCAACCGCCGCAACAACAAGTAATGAAAAAACAGTTTCTTTTAAAATGCGGCGTCCGCTTTTTTTACGTTTCAATCTTTTAATCTCTGTTTCAATTTTTTCTGTTGTGAGTTCATATTCATTAATCTGCCTGTGCATTTGCCTCATTCCTTACCATTGCAAATTTTAACACCGAATACGAGTTCTCTGTTAAGTTTCATTTTTTTCTTTTTCTTTTTGCATTTGTCTTGCCGTTACTTTGGGTCTTAATACTCTCAAGATAATCATCAGCAGCTTTTTGTGCTGCCTCAAAAACCTTGTTCAGTTTTAAAGAGGCTTCTGCAATACTGCCTGCATTTTCAATTGTTATTGTTCTATCATTAAGCTTTTGAATTAATTGTTCATTTTCCTGTTTTAATCTATCTATTTCAGTTTGCTGCTGAAGCATTAATTCAAGAAGTTCAGCACGTCTGAGCTTTCTCAGTTCCTTATTTTTCATATCGTACTCCTAGAATCTGATTATTACCATATGTATAAATTAACAGATTCTATACAAATTACATTCGGTATATCGTTTTCATGTTCCTATTATAACACCATGATATCGAAAAAGCAATAGCTGTAATAATTTATTAATTTTTTTCGTCATTTTATACAAACGGATAGATATTTTTTATATGTTACACCCTAAAAACTAGTTATTTGTTTAGTTATTTTCACTAAGCACACATGTTTGCTCAAGTTAACAATATACTTGAAGTATATTAATATTGTTTTTTTACATTTTGAAAAATATAATACTAAATAGAAATTAATTCATTAGTTACTATTTGTAAAAAATTACAATCCAAAAAGGCGAACAGAAACTAATCTGTTCGCCTTTTTAATTAACTGTTAATTTTTAATCAAACGCAGCCCTGTGCCTTCATTGCTTCTGCAACCTTAAGGAAGCCTGCAATATTAGCACCAGCCATATAGTTGCCTGCCATACCGTATTCCTTAGCAGCTTCATCACATGACTTAAAGATATTCTTCATGATATTCTTGAGCTTGCCGTCAACCTCTTCAAATGTCCATGAAAGTCTTTCGCTGTTCTGGCTCATTTCAAGACCTGATGTTGCAACACCGCCTGCATTTGCAGCCTTAGCAGGTCCGTAAAGAATACCATTGCTGAGGTATACTTCGATTGCTTCAGGAGTTGAAGGCATATTTGCACCCTCAGCTACAGCAAAGCAGCCGTTCTTTACAAGAATCTCAGCAGATTCCTTATTAATTTCATTCTGTGTAGCGCATGGAAGTGCAATATCACAAGGAATTGTCCAGATACCTGAACAGCCTTCATGATATTCAGCATCAGGATGAGTTGAAACGTACTCCTTGATTCTCTTTCTTTCAACTTCCTTGAGCTGCTTTACGCAAGCAAGGTCAATACCGTTTTTATCGTAAACATAACCGTTAGAATCTGAAAGTGCAACAACCTTAGCACCAAGCTCTGTAGCCTTCTGTGTAGCATAAATAGCAACGTTGCCTGAACCTGAAATTACAACTGTCTTGCCTTCAAAGCTCTTGCTGTTAGCCTTGAGCATTTCATCAGTAAAGTAGCAAAGACCATAGCCTGTTGCTTCTGTTCTTGCAAGTGAACCGCCATATGTAAGTCCCTTACCTGTAAGAACACCTGTGAATTCATTTCTGATTCTCTTATACTGACCAAACATAAAGCCGATTTCTCTTGCACCTGTACCGATATCACCGGCAGGAACATCACAATCAGCACCGATATGTCTGCAAAGCTCTGTCATAAAGCTCTGGCAGAAACGCATAACTTCTCCATCGCTCTTACCCTTAGGATCAAAGTCAGAACCGCCTTTGCCGCCGCCCATTGGGAGAGTTGTAAGGCTGTTCTTAAATACCTGCTCAAATCCGAGGAACTTGATGATTCCAAGGTAAACAGATGGATGAAGTCTGATACCGCCCTTATAAGGTCCGATTGCTGAGTTATACTGAACTCTGAAGCCTCTGTTAACCTGAACCTTGCCGTTATCGTCAACCCAAGGAACTCTGAACATAATCTGTCTTTCAGGTTCAACGAGTCTGTCGAGTACGCCTGCTTCTACATAATCAGGTCTTTTTTCGATTACAGGTTCAAGAGTTTCAAGAACCTCAGTAACAGCCTGAATAAACTCAGGTTCTCCTGCATTTCTCTTCTTAACAGTTTCCAATAAGTCAATTAAATACTGATTTTTTAACGCCATTGTTAAAAAACCTCCTTATTTTATATTTACTGCATCAGCAGTTTGATATTATTATACCATTATTTATTTCCAATTGCAAGCATAAGTTATATTTATTTTAAAAAAATCCGCTATTAATCCGCTATTAATCCGCTATTAATCCGCTATTATAATACAGTAATGAAATTTGCATGGTATTGCTTTTTATCTTCTAAGAATATCAAAAGAATACGGCGGAAGTTCAATCTTCTCCTTTGCAGTTTCATCAATTATGCTGTACATGGCTTTGGGCAGACTTATGCCCGCATATTCAGCTGAATTGTTGAAAAAGAAAATAAATTCATCAACTCCGCTTGTACGGGTTGTGACTTCAACTCCATCAGGCATACCTTTAAGCCGAGGTATTCCTGTTGTTTTCATAAGCATATTGGCAAAATCAAAATAAAATTTATCCTCACATACAGTACCTATATAATACGCTGTGCCTTTACAGTACTTATTTACAGATATTGCAGGCATATCACAATAAAATCCACTTCTGTAACCGGCAAAAAACTCAGCAGTATTAAGCTGTAAAACATCGCACCACTTACTGCACTTATATTCCCTGCCTTTAATATCGGTCAATATGTTATCATGATTTCCAATCGGATCGGATTCCATTACTTCAACCCCTGCCAAATCCTTATATACCGAAGGAATACTGTCCATTAATCTGTTGTTATTATTGCTGCGTACTCCACTCAAACAGGTAAGCACAAGTATTCCGCCGCCTGATGTATATTTATATATATTTTCAACTGTTTTATTATCATTTATAAAAAGATTTGCCGCTATAACTATTTTATATTCCGATAAATCAGCATACGGTCCGACTATATCAACATTTGCACCAAGCCTTGTAAATCCATTGTAAAACTTCTCAAGATGCTCAAAATAACTCATTCCCTCCGCCTGAGGCTGAGTTTTAAATGCATATTCACAGTCCGGAGAATATATAACCGCAACCTTTGATAAAAATTGTGTATTGTAGATACATTTCAACTTTAATGAAATGTCACATAAACTTTTAAATTCAAAATATCTGCGTCCAATACGATTGCTGCTGTCAATAATCCCCTGACTATAACCTGATAATCCTGTACGCCACCTGTAATAAATTACATTATCCGCACCATGAGCCAGAGCCTGAACTGCATATCCCTTTATCATATTAGGCTTGGGAGTTTCAGTTAATGCAGTTTCTTCAAAACGTTTACCGATTTTTTGCTCCGCAACCCAAAAGTTCCTGCACTGAATTCCCCTTATCATGTCCAAAAGGAATGAGCTTGAAACGGTATTATTATCTGCTGAAAACAGGTAATTATTGCATGAAACAAAGTCAAGTCCGTCATACATTCTGTAAAAGTCAGGATTATGTTCACTTAACGATGCATTTGTGGTTATTTTTGCCTTTGGATTATATCTTCTTATAATATTCCTTTGTATTCTTACATATTCAGAAATATTTTCACGGCAAAATCTGTTATAATCAAGCAGTAAAGCAGGATTACTGCAATCTGAAACATTCTCCGAGGGAATTTTTATCTGATTCCATTCACGATATGTATCACTTCCGGTAATGCCGCTGAAAGCATTATTTAATTTTTCAATTGTTTCATATTTTTCTATGAGCCATTCTCTGAACTTTTTTTGACAAACGTCACAAAAGCAAGGTGAAGCCTCCATAGCATTATCTATCTGCCATGCCGCAACCGTAGGATTATCTGCATACCTTTCAGCAAGCTTTTCTGTAATATTTTTTGTAAGCTCTATGAAAGCTGAGGAATTAATGCACCTGCTGCCGGATTTATGTATGGTCACTTTATTGCCGTTTAAATCAACATTGCAGATTTCAGGATACTTTTCATACATCCATATATGCGGAAGGCTCGTAGGAGTACACAGCAGAACTGAAATTCCATAGTTTGAAAACAGTGATATAAGCTCATCAAGCCATTCAAGGTTAAACTCATTTTCATCAGGCTGCATCTTATACCATGCACTTTCAGCTATTCTGACAAGCTTTACACCTGTTTCCGCCATTAATTTTGCATCATTGCTCCATAACGCATGATCCCATTGTTCAGGATAATAATCAACACCTATCTGCATACTTTTTAAGCCTCCGAACATTTTAAATTATTCTACATTATATTATATTCAATTAATTGACAGTTTCCCATAAACCAACCGCTGAATTCATCAGTAGTCATATTATTGAAATAAGTTTCAATCACTCTGCATACGCCGCCATGACTTACTATAAGTACATTTTTATCTCTGTATTCTGCAATAATATCGTCAAGAGCCGAATAAACCCTGTGTGCAAGCTGTATGAGTGATTCTCCGCTTTTTCCCATTTTCACAGCAAATTCACGCTTATTTTCATAAAAACCGTCTGCATATCTGTCTAATCCCTCAAATTCACCGTAATCCCATTCACGCAGTCTTTCATCAATCTGAACAGGAATACCAAGCACCTCAGAAGACGGCTTTGCAGTCAGTTTTGCTCTCAGCATCGGTGAAGAAACAATAACCTGAATATCACCTATTTCCTTTACCTTTTGAGCAAGCTCATCTGCCTGATTCATACCTCTTTCTGTTAAAGGCAAATCAGTTGTTCCAACTATTCTGTTTTCTATATTCCAAAGTGTTTCACCATGTCTTGTTGAGTATATTTTCATATATCACACATTTCCTTTGCTTTAATAAGTTCTTCCTCTGCAGTTTTAAGCATAAGCTGACTCGGATTTTCTCCGCCCATAATCCTTGCAATTTCTGCTGTTCTGCCTTTAAAATCAAGCTGATATACAGACGTTTCAGTACGTTCATTGTCTGTTTTTTTCTCAATCATAAGATGATTGTCAGCCATAACAGCTATCTGTGAAAGATGTGTTACACAAATAACCTGCCTTACCTTTCCTATGCTTTTAAGCTTTATTCCTATCTTCTGAGCTGCCTTTCCGCTTACTCCCGTATCAATTTCATCAAAAATCATTGTCGGGATACTGTCTTTATCGGCAATTACACTTTTCAGAGCAAGCATAATTCTTGAAAGCTCACCGCCTGACGCTATTCTGCTTATCGGCTTAGGTTCTTCACCCTTATTGGCAGAAATCAGAAATTCCATAGTATCCATTCCATTTACAGTCAACTTGCCTTTTTCATGCTTAACGTCCAAAATCACATTCGGCATATTTAAAAATGTAAGCTCCTCTGTAACTCGGCTTACAAATTTTCTGGCAGTTTCTTCACGAAATTTTGAAAGTGTTTTTGCTCTTTCTGTAACGACTTTAAGCAACTCTTCTTTTTCTTCATTCAGCTTTTTTATTTCATCGGAAGAACTTTCAAGACTCCCCGTTTCCTCAAGTGCATTATTATACATATCTATAAGCTGACTGCAATCACACATATATTTGCGTTTAAGATGATTTATTTTGCTTATTCGCTGTCTTAAATACTCAACACGCTGACCATCAAGCTCTATTTTATCTGTAATTGCAGTAAGCTCGTCAGCTATATCTGAAATCTCAATTTCAGCAGCACTGAGCCTTTCATAAAGCTCACTATATGGCGAGGAATCCGACAAATCCTCAAGTTCTGATTCAGCTTTAAGTATAAGGTCAGATGCACTTTCTTCTCCCGAAAGAAGCTGAACACACATATTTAATGAAGATATAATCTGTTCCGCATTTTGAGCTGTTTCATATTCTTTTTCAAGGGCTTCGTCTTCGCCCTCCTCAAGTTCGAGTTCTCTCATTTCTTCAATTATCTCATTAAGACTTCTCAATCGTTCAGCCTTTTCAGTTTCACGATTTTTCAGTTCCTTCAATTTTCTTGCTGTCTGCTGAAGCTGTTTGAAGCTTTCCTTATATTCTGTAAGGAGTGTATCATCACCGCCGAACGAATCGAGAATTTTTATATGCTTTTCGCTGTCCATAAGAATTTGGTTGTCATGCTGTCCATGAATATTTATAAGCAGAGAGCCCAGTTCCTTTAATACAGAAACAGACGTAGTTCTGCCGTTTATTCTTGCCACGCTTCCGCCGTCCGCATTAATTTCACGCGTTATGGATATTTCATCATCTTCATAAGATACACCAAATTCATCAAGCTTTTCTTTTACATTAGCAGCAATATCAGTAAAAAGTGCTGTTACAACCGCCTTATTGCAGCCTGAACGCACAATATCCTTTGTAGAACGCTGTCCCAGAACTGCATTTATACCATTTATAAGAATTGACTTTCCTGCACCTGTTTCACCCGTAAAAATATTCAATCCGTCTGAAAATGGTATGACAGCCTGCTTTATAACTGCAAGATTTTCTATAAAAATTTCTTTCAGCATGATCTCACCTCTTTCCTATAATTTAAGCTCTGAAATAAATCTTTCACATAAATTTTTTGCATCTGCTTCTGTTCTCATAAGAATAAAAATAGTATCATCTCCTGCAATAGTGCCAACTATATGCTCCGAATAGTTCATTGAATCAAGTGAGGCACATACAGCCTGAGCCATGCCTGTTTTGCATTTAAGAACTACTGTATTTAACGCATAATCTGCTGTAACTATTGTATCTGAAAATATATTTTTTTCTGCTGTACTTACAGACGGACTCATATACCTGCATACACCGTTTTCATCATGTGCCTTTATCAGTTTCAGCTTTTTAATATCCCTCGAAACAGTCGCTTGGGTCACATTAAAGCCTCGTTCATTAAGAAGTTTTTGCAGTGTTTCCTGTCTGTCTATATTGTATTGCAAAATAAGTTCAAGAATTACATCAAGTCTGTTTTTATTCATAAACTACCTCTATTTTATGGACTGCATTAATTTATTGCCTAATGACCTATGAAATGAATTTCCAAGCAAATCAATAAATTTTATTTTATAGCTGTTTTTATATATGTCAAGCTTCTGACCTCTTTTCAGTTCCAGAGGATGCTCACCGTCAATATTTACATAAACACTGCATTCCCTGTCCTCAGGACATGTATTAACAACCTGTAATCTTCTTTCAGCAGAAAAAAGCATCGGACGTGCAAAAAGTGAATGAGGGCATATAAGCGTCATTTCAATACATTCAAGGTCAGGCTCTATCACTGGCCCTCCTGCTGAAAGTGCATATGCCGTAGAGCCTGTAGGCGTACTGAATAAAACTCCATCTGCTCTATATCTTCCTATGAGATAGCCCTCCGAATACACCTCAAAGTCACATATTTTAGAAAACTGCTGGCTTACACAAATATCATTCAATGCAGTAAATTCACGTTTAACGCCATTATCTTCTGTTGAGCAATTCAAGAGTATACGTTCCGAAATCTCATATTCGCCTGTTTTAAGCAGCAGCAGCTTTTCGAGCTGATTATCCTCAAGACTTGCCATGAAGCCGAGTCTGCCTGTATTTATTCCAAGCAGCTGCGTATCATATCCTGCAAGATGCTTTGCACATCTGAGCATAGTACCGTCACCGCCGATTGCAATAACAATATCGGATATTGCTGCTGCGGACTTTATATCCATAAATTCAATTTCGGGAAATTCAGAAAATGAGTCATGATACTTATTGTCAACAGAAACTTTTATGTCTGCATTTATCAAAATATCACATACCCTTTTTGCACAGCTGAGTGCATTTTTCTTCTGAAAGTTAGGATATAACGCTATTCTCATTATTTTTTCCTTTCATTTTAGTGCAAATTATTTGTATTACGCTGTTTCAGAGCATTATCGACAATATCACGAAAATTAAAGCATACCATCTCTGATTTTCCCTTTTTTAAATGAATAAGATATTCAGTATTTCCACTTCCGCCTTTTATTGGTGAACATATAAGAGCATTTGGCATAAATCCAAGTGAAACGGCAAATTCTGTAATATCCTTCAATACATTTTCATGAACTTTTCTATCCTTGACTATACCGTTTTTTCCTATTCCCTTTTTGCCTGCCTCAAACTGAGGCTTAATGAGAACCGAAGCCTCTCCGCATTCTTTAAGAAGTTCAGAAGCTTTAGGCAAAATCAGTTTTAAGGATATAAAAGAAACATCTATGGAAATAAAATCAACTTGTCCGCCTGTAAAATCTACAGTTATATTTCTTATATCAGTACCCTCTGCATTGCATACTCTTGCGTCGTTTCGCAGCTTTTCTGCAAGCTGGTCATGTCCGACATCAACCGCATAAACCCTTACAGCACCGTTTTGCAGCATGCAATCTGTAAATCCGCCTGTAGACGCACCTATGTCAATACAAATTTTATTTTTTAAATCTATTCCAAACTCGTCAATTGCCTTTTCAAGCTTTAGTCCGCCACGACCAACATATTTAAACTCCTCAGCTAAAGATATTATTTCATCAGTCTCATTTATGTCTGCCGACGGCTTGGAAATAATTTTTCCGTTAACTAAAACTGCTCCGCTTTTTATAAGCCCCTTTGCACGTTCACGACTGCCTGCAATTTTTCTGGTAACAAGCTCTGCATCAAGCCTAGCCACATTAATCAAAGCTCCTTTTTCTGACATATTCAAGCATTTTATCAAGACTGAGTCCGATTTTATCAAGACAGCTTGCTGCTGATGCCTGTTTTATAAATCCGTTAGCTGTAACTCTGCTGTAAGAACCCGTAAAGCCATTCTCCATAAGCAGACTACTGAATATTTCGGATATACCGCCAAATCCAAAGCTTTCTTCAAAGAAAATTATCTTTTTATATTTCAATGCTCTTTTAATCACTTCCTTTTCAATAGGAAAAATTTTTGTAAGCTTCAATAAATCACAGAATATACCGTCGCCATTTAAAATGCTCTGTGCCTTATAAAGTTCGTCATAAATTCTGCCATATGTTATTAAAAGCATATCCGAATTTTGAATTTCAGTAAAAGTATATTCCGTATTAAGATGAGATTTATCAAATGTTGAGTTATCCTGACCTCTGGGGTATCGAACGGCTGCAAGTCCCTTTTCATCATAAAGTGCTTTTTTAAGACACATTTTCAGTTCAGCGTAGCATGACGGTGAATAAATTGCTGTATTTGGAATAGATGTCAGCATAGGAACATCAAACATTCCTTGATGAGTTTCACCGTCCTCGCCGACAATGCCTGCACGGTCAATTCCAAGAACAACATGCATTCCGCTTATTGCTACATCATGTATAAGCTGGTCATAAGCCCTTTGAATAAATGATGAATATACAGCAAAAACAGGAATCATGCCCATTGATGCAAGTCCTGCAGAAAAGGTTACGGCATGCTGTTCGGCTATGCCGACATCAAAAAATCTTTCTTTAAAACGGTCGTAGAAAAATTGAAGTCCTGTTCCATATTTCATTGCAGCAGTTACTGCACATATATTTCCGTCCTTTTCAGCCAGTTCTACAAGTTCCTTGCCAAACACTGTAGAATAACATTCATCTACAGAAACCTCAGGATTACCTGTGATAATATCAAATTTTGAGATACCATGGTATTCTCCCGGATTTTTCTCTGCCGGAAGATAACCCTTTCCTTTTACTGTTATAACATGTATAAATACAGGCATATCGTAGCTTTTTGCTGTATTTATAACCTGCTCAAGCTCTGTAAGACTATGACCGTTTACAGGACCTAAATAAACAAATCCCATATCCTCAAAAAGCGTGCTTTGCTGTAAAATTCTGCCCCTTACAGCGTCCTTTGAGTTTTTTATTCCCTTTGCAACAGGCATACCTATTACAGGAATGTTTATAAGCGTTTTCTCAATTGCTCTTTTAGTATGAAGATATTTTTCAGTACCTCTTATTGATGTAAGATATTTTGCCAATGCTCCTACATTTTTTGATATTGACATATTATTGTCATTAAGAATTACTATCAGATTTTCACTTTTGGATTTTCCGCTGTTGTTGAGTCCTTCATAAGCCATTCCGCCCGTTAAAGCACCATCACCGATAACAGCAACGGTATAATTTTTCTTATCCTGAACTCTCATAGCCTCAGCCATTCCGCATGCAACAGATATTGATGTACTGCTGTGCCCGCTTATAAAGCTGTCATGCTTTGATTCACACGGCTTTGGAAAACCTGATATCCCGTTTTCCTGCCTTAACGTTGAAAATTTGTCAAGTCTGCCTGTAAGAATTTTATGTGTATACGTCTGATGTCCGACATCCCACACTATTTTATCCTCAGGAGAATTAAAACAACGGTGTATTGCCATTGTAAGCTCCACAACCCCAAGATTTGAAGACAGATGTCCGCCTGTTTTTGACACTGTTGAAATAAGAATCTGTCTTATCTCCTTACAAAGATGCTTACATTGATTAATCGTAAGCTTTTTAATGTCCTCAGGCAGATTAAGGTCGTGCAGTCTTATATTTTCATTTTCACTGTTTTTTTCATTATTTACTTCCTTCATAACCTATCCGCAGCTGCTCTGCACTCCTTTATTTGTTTCGCATGAGAAGCATTTTTGTAAGCTCCATAAGAAATTCATTATTCTCAAACTTCTTAAGAATATCCACTGCTTCAGAAGTTATTTCAGCAGCAATTTTCTTTGCTTTGTCAACACCGTAAAGAGAAACGAAAGTTGTTTTATTTTCTTCCGAGTCGCTTCCTATCGGCTTGCCAAGCTCCTCCTGTGTGCTTGTAACATCAAGTATATCGTCCACAATCTGAAAAGCCAATCCCAGTTTATATGCATACTCAGAGGCAAGCTTTATTTTCTCATCTGACGCATTTGCTCCTATGCATCCCATTACACAGGATGCCATTATTAATGCTCCTGTTTTTCCTTTGTACATTTTACGCAAGTCATCTTCACTGACATCATCTCTTTTCTCATTTTCGATGTCTATTACCTGACCGCCTATCATGCCTTCTCTGCCGACAGCCTTTGCAAGACATGATATTATTTTAACCTTTTGTTCAGCAGTTAATCTGTCGTCATCGGAAATAATCTCAAAAGGAAGAACAGACAAAGCATCACCTGCAAGTATTGCAACTGCCTCATCAAAAGACTTATGACATGACGGCTTGCCTCGTCTGAAATCATCATTGTCCATAGCAGGCAAATCATCATGGATAAGTGAAAATGTATGTATCATTTCAATTGCACAAGCAGGTGCGGCAGCATTATTTATATCTCCGCCGCATAGCTCACAGAATGCATAAACCAAAGCAGGACGTATTCTTTTGCCGCCTGCTTCAAGAGAATAATTCATTGCATCAACAAGAATTTTGCATGATTCCGTTTCTTTGGTATAACTGTTATATTTCCTTAGATTATCCTCTGTAATCTTTATATATTCATTCAATTGACCTTTAAAATCCATATGGTTCTCCAATCTGCCGCTGACGGCGGCTTATTCTGCTGAATTTTCATCTGTAATCTTCAGCTGTGCTTTTTGAAGCTGTTCCTTGCATTGTGCAGATAGCTTAACTCCCTTACCGTAAAGTTCAACAGCTTTTTCAAGGCTTATATCTCCTTTTTCAAGCTCTGCAACGATTTCACTCAGCTTATTCATATTTTCTTCAAAAGACATTTTAATCCTCCTGAATGTTTTTATCAATTATTTCGGCTTTCAGCTCACCTTTTCCCAGTCTTACGGAAATAATATCACCTTTATCCACCTGTTCGGCAGAACTGATAAGCTTATCCTCCGAATAGACCAAAGAATATCCTCTCAAAAGCACCTTTACGGGACTCAGACTCTCCAAAGCTGTAATTTCAGCATTCAGCTGAGCTTCATATTTATTCATTAATGATGTAACCGCACTTTTCAGACGATTATCAAGAGATATCAGCTTTTCATTATTTATTTTAAGTTTATTTTCAGGTGAAAACTTCATCAGTCGGCTGTTAAGATTAATCAATTTTTCCGACTTTATATCAATGACCTTCAGGATGCTGTTTTCCATTCGCCTTTCAATTATATTAAGTCTTTCTGCCATTTGTTCTGCTGACGGTGCTGCAAGCTCCGCTGCTGCTGACGGTGTCGGAGCTCTCATATCAGCTGCAAGGTCAGCAATTGTAAAATCTGTTTCATGTCCTACTGCGGAAATAACGGGAACTTTACAGTTGTAAACAGCATACGCCACCTTTTCTGTATTAAATGCACCCAAATCCTCAATAGAGCCTCCGCCTCTGCCGACAATTACAACATCACAGCCTGCCGACTCTGCTTTAAGTATTCCTCTGCATACGGAATCAGGAGCTGCTTCTCCCTGCACAAGAGCATTTACAATATAAAGTTCACCAATCGGATAACGTCTTGAAAGCACATTTATAATGTCACGCAATGCCGCTCCGCTTTTTGATGTTACAACGCCTATTTTCTTAGGCATTACAGGAAGCGGACGCTTATGGGCATTATCAAAAATCCCAAGTTTTGAAAGCTTTGTTTTAAGCTGTTCAACTGCAAGATAATTTGCACCTGCTCCGTCAGGCTGAATATCTGTAACATAAAGCTGATAAACTCCGTCACGTTCAAACACAGATACACTTCCCGAAATAATAACTGACATACCGTCCTCAGGAGTAAATTTCAATCTTGCAGCAGCAGAAGCAAACATAACTGCTTTAATGGAGCTTTCTCCGTCTTTTAATGTAAAATACAAATGACCTGTTCGATAATGATTTGTAAAATTTGATATTTCGCCCTTTACCATAATTCCCTGTAAATTACGGTCATCTTTAATCTTAAAGCTTATATATCTGTTTATCTGCGTTACTGTTAAGACTGCCATTTCAAAGCTCCTGATTTAAAATATTTCAAACGGCTCTATCTCATTGATAAATAGCCGAATAATGCTATGCCCGCTGCATTGTCACATGAAAATGCAGGTTCAGCAAATTTTGCATTTTTATATTCGGAAATAATCTTCTCCCGTATCATTATGTCCGACATAACTCCCCCTGCATAGATCAAAGGAAGATTTCCGTATTTTTCAACAGCTGACTGAGTCATTGCCATAATTGACTCTGATATATAATCAAGACAATATTTTGCAATATCACTTTTATCTTCACCGCTGTCAAGCATTTTTCTGCACTGATTTTCAACGCCTGATAAACAACAGCTGCCGTCCTTTATTACAGGTTTGATTTTATATTTTCTGCTGCTTTTCATTGCAAGTTTTTCAAGCTCTGCACCGCATGGGAATTTAAGTCCCAGCATAATACCAACTCTGTCTACAGCCTGTCCTGCTTTCAAATCAAGTGAACAGCCGATATTTTCCGCCTTTACCATTTCTGAATCATCAGGACTGCAAATAAGGCAGTCTGTAGTTCCTCCGCTTACGTGAAACGCAATAAATCTTTCACCGCACAAATCAAGCCTGTCAGCAGAATAAAGTGCCGCAAGGATATGCCCGACCTGATGAGATGACGCATAAAACGGAATTTTATTTACTGCTGAAAAGCATCTTGCCAATCCCTCTCCGCATAAAAAGCATGGCATATACGAACCTTCTGTATTTCGAGGACGTACTGATGCTGAAATGCATACAGGATTGATGTTTTTCAAATTACTGCATAACTGTTCAATTATTTCAGGAAGTTGCTTTGTATGATGAAAAACAGCATCACTCTGACGCAGACCAAGCTGTCCCTCCTTAACAGGAAGGATCTTTTTAATCTGATAAATCTTATTTTCTTCACTTCTGTAAACTGCCGCCGAGGTTGTGTAATTGCTTGTATCTATGCCGAAAAAATCAGGCATTTGATGTTTCCTCTGACTTCTTGCTGTATTCCCTTGAAAATGCACCGAGAACACCGTTTATAAATGAAATATCCTCAGGATAAGTATAAGTCTGAGAAAGCTTTATTGCCTCGCTTATTGCAGCATTTACAGGAGTGTTTTCCTCATAAATAGCTTCATACAGAGCTATTCTCAATATTGCAATATTAAGCTTTGATATTCTTGATAATGCTCTTGATTTACTGTATCTGCTTATAATATCATCAAGCTCTTCACCATGATTTACCACACCTGAAGTCAATTCACGAACCTGGTCATCAACAGTAATTTCATCAACCTCATCGGCAATTTCAAAAAGTTCCTCAATATCATCATCACGCAAAAGCTGTTCAAATACAAGCTTGAACGCACAATCTCTTACTTCACGTCTTGTCATTTTACTCTCCTTGCAATTAAAATTCTATTCCGTCAACAACAACATTGACCTTTGCAACAGTAATACCTGTCATTGTCTGGATATTTTCCTTTACAGCATTCTGAACATTCTGAGCAACGATAGCTGCCTTTTCTCCGTCCTTAACAATAATGATGACTCTTATTGAAATAACATCACCTATCTGAGTAACACTGATAGCACTGCTCTTAGTCAAAAGCAGTCCTTTATCTGATTTAAGGCAAGCAACACCTTTTACATCAAGAGCAGCCTGCTTGGTTATCGTTATAATAACATCCTCAGAAACCATTAATGCACCTTTATTTGAAGTATTGTTCCTGTTCATTTTTTACCTCCGTTCATCTTGCACTTTAAGGCGGACAAGGCGTCCGCCTCTTTATTGAATATGGATAGCTTGCAAATTATCAGTTTCCTATTAATTTAAGGCAACACTGCACAAATAACATCAAAAGACTTTGTACGTCATAAACCTGCAAATTTTCCATCATTTTATACATAATTTTCTCACTATACGGACAGTATGCTTTTAAAAGCTCTATGCAATCTGACGAAAAAATATATTTGCGTTTCTGCTGCACAATCCTTGTGCGGTGTTTACCTTAATCAAGTCACATAAAAACATACTACAATATATTATACCAAAAAAAAACGAATTGTACAACTACTTTACTTCAAAAATTCTGATATTTTCTGCAGGAACTTCTGTTTCACCAAGTATCACCTCTTTTATTGATGCTGCCTGTGCTTTATCGAGTCCTTCAGTTTTCACAACAATCTTTGCACTTTCACCGTCCAGATAGGCAACGCAGTCTGCAAATCCCTGTGCCTTAATAAGTGATTCGATATTTCCCTCGCACTCAATAAGCTTTGAAACTTCAACAGCCGCAAGAGCATTTGTTACCATTTCATCTTCTGTTATATCTCCTCCGCCGATAATCGACTGCAAAGTCTGAACAGCCTGATCTCTGTTATTCATTTTGTCAAGTCTTGCCTGAGCAAAATAATCGGTTGCATCTGCTTGTGCAATATCTCCATTTACAAATTCTGTTTCACCGTAATTCGTATTATCCTCAGTCATTTTTTCGGTTTTGACTCCAGTCTTATCCTTTAACGAAACAGGTGTTGTAACGTAATTTATGTATACGGCAATACCAAGCATAAGAGTAAGACAAGTCATAATTATCTGCTTTTTTCCAATTATCAATGATGGCTTTTTCATATTATTTTTCTCCTTTACGATTCAAGCTGTGTTACATAAATTCGGCTTGTCGGTATATTAAAAGCTACCGAAACCGAATTATATATGCTCTCCCTCACAACAGCAGAGCCGCTTCCGCTGCAGGCTATAACTACTCCGCTTATTTCAGGGGTTTTTACTGTTTCTATAAGTGCAGACTTTTCTCCGCTTCCGCCTATCATCACATATTCCTCTTCCTCCTCTGTTTTATTATCGGATATAACCTTTCTGCCCTCTTTTGCATAAACATATTCTTCACGGTTATTTAATGTTACCAATACATTAACCTTGCCTACTCCGTCTATTCTGCTTAAAAAGTCGGTAAGCTTTTTTTCGGTTTCAATGCAGTAATCAGTTACGTTCTCAGCTTCAGCCTGACTTTTTTCAGGTATTTTTTTATTTTCTTTGGGCAACAGTGATGAAATCATTATCAGACATAAGCCCAATGTACCTGCAGCAACTATTATCGCCGCTGACTTTTTGCCTGATACAAGCTTATTGATCAGCTCATTCAGCTTCATTAATTATTTCAATCTCCTCTCCGAAATTCTCCTTTAATATTTCCTGAGCCTCATCGTACTGCTCTGTATTGATAATAACCTTATTAATATCTATGCAGTTTGTCTGTGAAATATTAATTTCAAATTCTAATTTGCTATATGATATTCCTGCTGAGGAAAAGCAGCTGCCAATCACCTCCTTTAAATTATCGCTAACCTGATTTTCAAGGGTATTTTCATATAGTTCACTTGAAACTGCATAGTTTTTGGTTGTAAAAAAATCCTCTGCCGCTGAAAAATCGAACTCTTTTACACCCTTTGCAACAGGCGCAGTCAACACAATAAGAAATGCAAGAGATAAAAGAAATTTCATCTGATTTTTTAATCTTACGGACGCTGTAAGATTTTCAAGTACAGAAAGTCCTATTACTGCGATGCAGACAGATTTTATTGAATTCATTGTTTCTTCCATTTCAAAATTCCTCATGAAATATTATTTGCAGTTTTCATCAATACAGCTGTACTTATTACGAAAAGCAAGGAAAAGCTTATCATAATGCTTATTGCTATAGAAAGTCCCTTGTCAAGCGTTCTGAAAAGTCTTGAAAGTGATTTTACAGACAGCATATCAGCAGCGGCGTTACATACCCACATCACTGCTTTATAGCAAAACAGCTCTATTACAGGCGGCAGAAGTATAAACGCCAAAGCGACAATTCCTGCTGTTCCCGTTGTACATTTCATAAGTGTCATGCTTCCTTTTACAGTTGAATATGCATCTGAAACTGCACTTCCTACAATTGGAACAAAACCTGAAATCATGAATTTTGCTGTTTTTGATGCAAAACCATCCGCTGCCGCAGACAATGTTCCCTTAACAGTCAAAAAACCTATGAACAGCGTTATGAGAACAGTCATGCTCCATGTTATTATTTTTTGAATAAGTCTTATTACGCTTTCTATTGAGCTTTTTGATGATATACTGTTTGCAATGGCAAGTGCGGCTGTTATACTTATCAGCGGCATAAAAAAATGCTGTGCAATCTGTACCAGCAGCTCTGCCGCACCTATAACCACCGCATTATAACAGCTGATTGTTGTTATGCCTCCTGAAAAAAAAGAAATTCCTGCAAATACCGGAACAAAAAGAAGCATAAAATTTCCGCCTCTTTCCATTGAATCAGCCGCATTTTCAAATGCAGTTAAAAGCGGCGTACTAAGTACAGTAACCGCTGAAACAACACATACCATTCTGAAAATGCTTTCTCCTCCGTTTTTACTCAATACTGACTCTCCGAATGACTGAACAAATGCCGCAAAAAGAGTAAGCAGCAGCATGAGCTTTAAAAGATTGAATGGTGCAGAAATTCTTGTTACTATTACTTCTTTTATGCTGTCTGAAATTCTTTCAAAAGGCATATCCTCAATATCATCTAAGGTATAGATAATATCAAAATCTTCCAGTATATCATCAACCTGACTGTATATTTCCTGAGTATAATCATATTCTTCACAACCGCTTTCAAGTGCATTTGCAGGCATTGCAGTAACCATTGATGCTAAAATCAGAATTGACAGAAAAATTATAATTCTTTTCATTTTAAACTCCCAAACTTACAGGAAATCCGTTACTATTTCAATAAGTGCCTCCAGCATAGGCATTGATATAACTACCATTGCACCACGTCCCCAAAGCTCTGCCGCAGACGCTATTGCCGATTCTCCGCTGTCACGACACAACTCACATATTATTTCTGTAATAAAACATATTGCAGCGGCTTTAAATATCAGTGATATATAACTGCTGCTTAGTCCTGCTGTTTCAAAGATCTCTGTCATTTTTGAAATAACCGGACTTATTATCAGCACAAATCCCGTCAGAACTGCAATACATACCGCAAGTGCGGCAAACATTGCCTGTTCACGACAATACTGCCGCAAAAGAACAGCAATTACTGCTCCTGTAATGCAAAATGCCGCTATCTGAAAACAACCGTCTACCATAAGCCGAACACCGTTTTTACCGTATCAAAAAGATTTCCTATTTCCTCCACTATAATGACAAGAACTACTATAAGTCCTGCAAGAGTTGTCATCATAGCCTGTTCTTCACGTTCAGCACGTTTTAAAACAAGATTCAGAACTGCAACAATAATACCTGTTCCTGCGATTTTGAAAATTAAATCTATATCCATACTATTTAACTCTCCCTCTGCTATACTGCCGCAATTCCTGCCATAATACCTGCAAGAACACCTACTGAACGGTATAATTTGCCCTTGCGGATATAATCCTCTTTTCTTTTCTCCTCGACAGCTTTTAATCTGCATGATACAAGTTCCAGTTCAGAAAGCTGACCTTCTATATCGCTTGTCCCTATATTTGACGCAAAGGAATGAAGAATTTCTTTCTCCTCAAATCCTATCTGACTGTCCGATTCAACAGCTTTATGCCATTCATCACTGAAACTGTTTGTCCCATTATAGCTTTCAGGCAGCTGGCTTATAAATTCAAGCTTTGATAAGCTGATATTTTCCTTAAGCTCTTTTGAAACCTCATAGAAGTCCATGGCTCTGTATCTTATCATAACTGATATAGAATTAAACATTTCAATCAGAAGTCTGCATGAGCATAATTGCTGTTTCAGTTTTTCGGAGGCAAATATTCCAATCCCTGCACCAGTAAAAACAATCAGAATTATTCCAACAATCTTAATCATGCTTTAAACTCCTTATTTCTTTTATCATTCCGGGTGCTTTGCTTCCTGCGAGCAAAACAGCATAATCAAAAATACTGTTGTCAATGAGTTTTTTCATAAATTCTTTTTTATATAAATCAGAAATTTTTTCTGCATGAGCAGATGCTATAAATTTAACTCCGCAGCCTGCACCCTGTAAAATTGCATCTGAATCATTCTGACTGCTTATTTCATCACATATTATTACTTCAGGAGATAATGAACGAATTGCTGAAATTATCCCCTCTGACCTTGAACAGCCTTCAAGCACATCGGTGAAATATCCTATGTCATTTAAAGGAACTCCGCAGTTGCAGCCTGCAAGCTCTCCTCTCTCGTCAACAAGAGTTACTATATGCCTGCTGCCAATATTGCGGCAGATGTCACGAAGTATTGTAGTCTTACCGGACGCTACCCCTCCGCATATTATAATTCCGCATGGTTTTGCTGACAATAAATTTCTGCATATTATATCACTGCACCCTTTTATCTGCCTTGATATTCTGAAATTGACCGCATTTATGTATTTCAGTGAATCGTTTTCTTCTCCGGAAAAGCTTCCGGCTATTCCGACTCTGATTCCGTTATCAATAGTTATATAGCCCTTTGAAAGCTCCTTAACATAGCTGTGAACAGAAAATTTACATATTGCTTTCAGGGTATTGTTAATACACTCTGAATCTGTAACTGTCCCCATGGAGCTTTCAGTCGTAAGTCCGCCGCTTTTTGTTACAAAATACTTTTTTCCCCCTTGTGAAACTGTAAGCGGACGATTTACCCTTAACCTTACCTCATTGATTTTCTCCCTATCTGCGATGCTTACTGCCTCCAAATATTTTCTCATTTGCTGAGGGATATACCTGCATACGATCGAATAGCTGTTTTGATTATTCATTGCTTTTAACCTCTTTTCAAACATGTCTTTGTAAAATGTATGCAGTATCGGACAGGTTTATGACAAAAAAATGCCGATGTCATTTAAACATCGGCATTAAAATATATGTTATTTTTGATTAACAACCTTATTTCTTCTGTTTGTCCATATCGGAGCTTTCTTTTCAGTTATACATTCAGGAGTAATTGTTACCTTTGCTATACTTCCGTCTGAAGGCACACTGTACATTGTTTCCATTAAAACTCCCTCTAAGATTGAGCGAAGTCCTCTTGCACCTGTCTTTTGAGCTATAGCTTTTTTAGCTATCTCAATAAGTGCAGCATCCTCAACCTCAAGTTCAATATCATCATAGGAGAATAACTTTTTATACTGCTTAATAAGAGCATTTTTAGGCTCTGTAAGAATTTTAACAAGTGATTCCTCATCAAGCTCATTAAGGACGGTAATAATGGGAAGTCTGCCTACAAATTCAGGAACCATACCGAATTTTATTAAATCCTTAGGAATAACGTGTTTAAAGATATTATCCATCTGGTCCTTTTTGGAGGTGATTTCTCCGCCAAAACCAATCGGAGCTTTTCCTATTCTTTTTTGAATTGCCTTTTCTAATCCGTCAAAAGCACCGCCGCATATAAAGAGAATGTTCTTTGTGTTGATATGGATAAACTCCTGATTAGGATGTTTTCTTCCTCCCTGAGGCGGAACATTTGAAACAGTACCCTCAATAATTTTCAGAAGAGCCTGCTGAACACCCTCACCGCTTACGTCACGTGTAAGAGAAGTATTCTCGGATTTTCTTGCAATTTTATCAATTTCATCAATATAAATGATGCCTCGTTCAGCTGCTTCAACATCATAATCAGCAGCCTGAATAAGTCTTAGCAGTACGTTTTCAACGTCATCACCAACATAGCCTGCCTCTGTAATTGTTGTTGCGTCAGCAATTGCAAACGGAACATTCAAAAGCTTGGCAAGAGTCTGTGCAAGAAAGGTTTTACCAACACCGGTAGGTCCTAAAAGCAGAACATTGCTTTTTTGCAGTTCAACCTCGTCATCACTTTCGTTTTCCTGACTTAAAATTCTTTTATAGTGATTATAAACAGAAACGGCAAGCGATATTTTAGCCTCATCCTGTCCTATTACATAATCATCAAGAAATTTCTTTATCTCAACAGGCTTTAAAAGCTTCATTGCAGCTGCTTTTTGCTTTTCCGGCTTTAAAGCAGACTTTCGCTGTGTTTTTGCAGCAGCCGGTCCGAAAAGCATTTCATAGCAGTAGCAAACACATTCATCACATATATTTGCATCACCTGCTGAAAGCATACTCATTACTTTATTTTCGCCCTTGCCGCAAAAGCTGCATGATTTAAATTCCGACATTCAATTCCCTACCTTTTTGTGATTACCTTATCAATAAGACCATAGTCCATTGCTTCCTGAGCAGTCATATAGTTATCACGTTCAGTATCCTGTTCTATTATCTCAATAGGCTTTCCTGTAAACTGTGAAAGCATTTCATTCATCTTTGTGCGTGTTCTGAGTAAGTGATCGGAGTGAATTTTAATATCTGTACACTGTCCCTGCAATCCGCCTGAAATCAGCGGCTGATGAATCATTATTTCGCTGTTTGGGAGTGCTATTCTCTTGCCCTTTGCACCTGCTGCAAGTAAAAATGCTCCCATAGAAGCAGCCATGCCGATACAGATAGTTGACACATCACACTTAATATACTGCATTGTATCATAAATTGCCATTCCTGAGGTTATAGAACCACCAGGACTGTTTATATAAAGTGAAATATCCTTTTCGCTGTCCTGACTTTCAAGATAGAGCAACTGTGCCACAACAAGACTTGCTGTTGCATCATTAACCTGATCTGAAAGCATAATAATTCTGTCATTAAGCAAACGAGAGAAAATATCATAGGATCTCTCTCCTCTGCTTGTTTGTTCAACTACATAAGGTACTAAACTGCTCATTTTCATCGCCCTTTCAAAAAATACAAGTCCCACAATATTCAGAACTTGTCTGCATTTCTGCCGCACATTATTTGTACGGTATTGCCATAACAAGAATTTGTTCCTATTAATTGTGGGACAATTTTTATTTGTTAATTCACTACTATGAATTTAACCGAATTAAATAATAAATTATTCAGCGTCTTCTGTCTTTTCTTCAACAGTATTGTCGATAACAGCATTATCCTTAACAAAATCAACAGCCTTCTGAACTCTGAGGTCTGTTTTAAAGTCTTCCATAGGAATAAACTTCTTGATTGTTTCAACGTCCATGTTATTTGCAGCAGCAATATCAGCAAGACCTGCATTGATTTCTTCTTCAGTCGGCTCAATCTTTTCAAGTTCAGCAATCTTTTCAAGAGCAAGTCTGAGCTTAACCTCATTAATAGCTCTTTCTCTGTGAGTTTCTCTGAATGAATCCATATCCATGCCTGTGTACTGGAAGTAGATGTCAAGGCTCATGCCCTGCTGCTTGAGTGTATTATCAAAATTCTGTACAAGAGAATCAATACGTCTTTCATACATACAGTTAGGGATAGGACTTTCAACCTTTTCAATAAGTGCAGTCATAATGCTGTTTTCAAATGAAGTTTCAGCCTGCTTCTGAGCAGCTTCTTCAAGCTTAGTCTTGATATCAGCCTTATATTCGTCAACAGTATTGAACTCTGTAGCATCCTTGATAAGCTCATCATCAATTTCAGGAAGTTCCTCATAAGAAATTCCCTTGAGCTTACACTTAAATACAGCGTCCTTTCCTGCATAATCTTCCATCTGGTATTCTTCAGGGAAAGTTACGTTAACGTCAAATTCGTCACCAATATTGTGACCTACAACCTGTTCTTCAAAACCAGGGATAAACTGGCCGCTGCCTAAACGAAGCGGATGATCTTCGCCCTTGCCGCCCTCAAATGGTTCATCACCGAAGAAACCTTCAAAATCAAGGATTACTTCATCGTCCATCTGTGCAGGTCTGTCATCAACAGATACAATTCTTGCATTTCTCTGTCTGATAGTCTTAATCTGAGCATCAATATCCTCATCTGTAATTTCCTTGACAATCTTAGCAGCCTTTATGCCCTTGTAATCGCTGATTTCAATTTCAGGCTTTGTGATACAGATAGCCTTGATTTCAACGCCTTTTTCCTTATCAAGTGAAACTACTTCAACCTGTGGTCTGTCAACAAGATTAAGCTCCGTTTCCCTTACAGCAGTATCAATTTCAGGTCCGATAAGGCTGTTGATGGCGTCCTCGTAGAATACACCCTCACCGAACTGTTTTTCAGCCATTTTTCTTGATACTTTACCCTTTCTGAAGCCCGGAAGAGTAATATTTTTCTTCTGTCTTTGATAAGCAGCCTCTACAGCCTTTTCAAAAGCAGCTGCATCAATCTCAATAAGTAATTCAGTTGTGTTCACATCTGTTTTAGTTGATGATTTTAAACTCATATGTAATGTCCTCCATTATTTTAAAAACATGCTTTGTACATTATAACACATAATTTATTCTTTTGCTATAGAAATTCAGCACTTCTACATAAAATACAATTTACACAACTTTTTCAGGAATAAACTGTAGATAATCACCAGAAATCATGCTGAAAAATATATCATCATAAGTACCCTTTATTCCTACAGAATGACCCTTATCATGTATATGCCCGTAATAGCACCGCTTTATTTTATATCGGTAAAGAACATCAAGTATGTCATAATTAAAGCTTCCTCCGAAAATCGGTGGATAGTGCATAAATACGATAGGCTCAAGACCTGCATTTACCGCTGACTGTATGGATACTTCCAGTCTTTGAGCTTCTCGTGCAAGAACCTTTGCGTCATCAGGCTCATCAGGCATATTCACCCAGCCTCTTGTACCGCAAATTCCATAACTTTCATATTGAAAGTGATTATTATGAAGAATATTTAAGGATTTAAATCCATTTTCCTCAAAATATGTTTCCATTTTTCTTTTTGTAGTCCACCAATAGTCATGATTTCCTTTAAGCAAAATCTTTTTTCCCGGCAGTTTTTCAATAAACGCAAAATCAGGCTGTGCTTTGGCAAGGCTCATTCCCCATGAAATATCCCCTGCAAGAACAATTGTATCCTGTTCCCCGACTGTTTCCAGCCAATTCTTTTCAATACGCTCCTGATAATTTTCCCAACCTGGAAAAATTTCCATAGACTTTTCAGGATCACCAAGACTAAGGTGTAAATCGCCTATAACAAATAAGCTCATTTTGGCACCATATATTAAAGTCCGAGATTATTAAGAACAAAATCCTTCATTTCAGATTTTTCAATTGAAACATTAAATCTTGCCTTTTTATTCTTCAGTTCTGCAAGTGACTTTGGAACTGCATAACCTGAATGCTCGTAAAGCTTTTCAATCATATCATACTCGTCAATTTCAGGAGCTGAACCGTCAATTGCTTCAAGTACGCTTGCACTGAACTTATATGGACTTGCTGTTGATGCAATAATAGTCTTTGTCTTGTCACCTGTTTCAGCAATATAGTCGTTGTAAACCTTTACTGCAACAGCGGTATGCGTATCACATGTATATGAATATTCGTCAAAGATTTTCTTTATTGTTGCCTTTGTATCATTGTCATCACAGAAACCTGCACAGAAATCCTGCTTGAGAAGCTTCTTGATGTCATCTGAAACTTCGTACTTTCCTGTTTCTGCAAGTGAACCGAACCATTCCTTGATTTTAGCATCATTGCATCCTGTAAGAATGTAAAGAAGTCTTTCGAGGTTACTTGAAATGAGAATGTCCATTGACGGTGAACATGTAGCATAGAAATTACGGTTTCTGTCATAAATACCTGTGTTTATAAAGTCTGTGAGTACATTATTTATATTTGACGCACAGATAAGCTTATTTACAGGGACTCCCATTTGCTTTGCATAATATGCAGCAAGGATATTTCCGAAATTGCCTGTCGGAACAACTATGTTAATTTTTTCACCTGCTGAAATCTGCTCATTTTTTACAAGCTCAGCATATGAAGAAACGTAGTAAACAATCTGCGGAACAAGACGTCCCCAGTTAATTGAATTAGCACTTGAAAACATCATTGAGCCATTTTCAAGCTTTGCCTTTATGTCATTGTCAGTAAAAATTGACTTAACACCGTTCTGGCAGTCATCAAAATTACCCTTTATAGCACAAACTCCTACGTTGCTGCCCTCCTGAGTAATCATCTGGCGTTTCTGCATCGGGCTTACACCCTGTTCAGGATAGAAAACCATAATCTGAGTACCTTCAACGTCCTTGAAGCCTTCAAGAGCAGCTTTTCCTGTGTCACCTGAAGTTGCAACAAGAATTACTATTTTCTTATCGAGATTGATTTTCTTTGCAGATGTTGTAAGGAAGTAAGGAAGTATTTGAAGTGCCATGTCCTTAAAAGCACAAGTAGGACCATGCCAAAGCTCCAGCATATATGTACCGTCAAAAAGATGAGAAATCTCTGTAATACTTTCTGATTCAAAATTCTTTGTAGTATATGCGTTGTCTGTACAATAATGTATCTCAGCATCTGTAAAATCAGTAAGGTATTTACTGAACACAAATGCAGCTCTGTCTGCATAACTCATGTCTGCAAGGCCTTTGATTTCATCAATAGAAATCGCAGGAATTTCCTCAGGAACAAAAAGACCTCCCTCAGCAGAAATACCCTGTGTTATTGCCTCTGCTGAAGTAACCTTGATATCACTGTTTCTTGTACTTTTATAAAACATAACAATCTCCATTCTGCCGCTGCAGATCATATCCGTAAAGGCTTTGCTGCGGCTGAACAAAGCCTTTTTATTGTGATCTGCATTTATTATAAATATCGAATGATATTTTTCAAAAAATAAACCTTGTGCCTGTTGTATCAAAAGCGTTTTTTATATAGTCAATTTTATAATACTTTACACCGTCAAAAATCACTCTGGCAATGTCAAATCTTGGCTGCAACAAATTACGGTTTTTACAGCAATAATCCGCTGCCGCTCTGATAATAAGACGCTGCTTTCTTTTGGTAACGGCATCAAATCCGTTGGTAAGACCATCAGGTTTTCTGGTTTTCACCTCAACAAACGCAAGATAGTCTCCATTTTCTGCAATAACATCTATTTCTCCGCCCTTTATTCTATAATTGCGTGAAATTATATTATAACCTCTCTTAATAAGGTATCTGCATACTAATTCTTCACCAATTTTACCTATATCACTGCTTTTCATTAAGAAGTTTCCTTAGAAATGTTCTGCGGTGAACCTCAGAAGGTCCATATTCAAGGATAAGCTCATTGTGAAGCTTTGTGCCATATCCTTTATGCTTTTCAAAGCGGTACTGTGGATATTTTTCTGCAAGCTCTTTCATATATCTGTCCCTTGCAACCTTTGCCAGAATAGACGCAGCTGCAATTGATGCAGAAGATGCATCGCCCTTAATAACGGCATGAGCCTTAATTTCATCAAGTTCAGGCGTCTTATTGCCATCTATCAATGCAATATCAGGCTTTATCGAAAGACCATTTACAGCCCGCTTCATTGCCAACATCGTTGCCTGTAAAATATTCAGCCTGTCAATCTCCTCAACAGATGCTGTTGCAATGCAGTATGATTCAGCCTTTTCAATAATTTCATCAAAAAGCTTTTCACGCTTTTTTTCAGACAGCTTTTTGCTGTCATTTATTCCTTCAATAACTGTATTCTTATTCAATACTACAGCAGCAGCATAAACATCACCTGCAAGAGGGCCTCTCCCTGCTTCATCTACACCGCATATTACAGAATAATCATTTCTTACTGCTTCATCATATTCATATAAAGTCATATCAGCCATTTGAGTCACCGCCGTTGAAATCATCAGGCTTTTCAAGTGTAATATGACCAAGCTTTCCGCTTCTGAATTCATCAAGAACTGTAATTGCAGCTCTTTCAGTATTGACTTCTCCGCCTGAAATAAGCATTCCCCTTTTTCTTCCGACCTTTTCAAGCAAATCAAATCCGCTGTCAGAATCGCTGATTTCAATTTTATATCTTGAAATTAAAGAGTCAGGGTAGTTATCAGCCAAATATGAAAGCAGCTTCATTGCAATTGCTTCAACATCAAGAACATCATCCTTTATAGCACCTGTAAATGCCAGTCTGCATGCAACGTCCTGATCTTCAAATTTAGGCCATAAAACACCCGGCATATCAAGAAGTTCAGCACCATCACCGATTTTTACCCACTGCTTTGTACGGGTAACTCCGGGTCTGTCCTCAACCTTTGCTCTTTTTGACTGTGCTATTTTATTAATGAATGATGATTTTCCGACATTCGGAATGCCTACTATCATCAGTCTTACAGGTCTGCCGATCATTCCATGTGATTTCCATTTATCAAGAAGCTCTTTAAGAACCTGACTTTTAAGAACAGGCAAAAAGTTTTTTACACCCTTACCGTTTTTACAGTCAACAGGAATTGCAGTTATTCCTTTATTCTTAAAATATTCTATCCATTTGGATGTAACCTTATCATCAGCCATATCACTTTTATTGAGAAGAATCATTTTCGGTTTGCCGTCAGTCAGCTTATCCATTTCAGGATTTCTGCTGCTAAGAGGAGTTCTGGCGTCAAGAATTTCAACAATTCCGTCAACAAGCGGGAGATTAGACTGTATCAGCCGTCTTGTTTTCGCCATATGACCCGGAAACCATTGTATATTCTTCATTTCTGTATTATCCACTGAAAACCTCCGTTTTCATTATTTTATAAATCCGATGTTTTTCCAAGGAGAAATTATAAAAACTGCCTCGCCCAAAATACTGTCAACTGAAACAAGACCAATTGACTTGTCACGGCTGTCCTTGGATATTCCCCTGTTATCTCCCAGAACAAAAACATAACCCTCCGGAATAATCAAGGGGTATTTTCCTGTAAATGCACCCTCGTCAAAATGTGTAAGTCCCGAAACATAGTCCTCGTTAAGAGGAACATCGTCAACATAGACAAATCCTTTTTGAAAGTCAATATCTATTTTTTGTCCTTCAACAGCGATTATTCTCTTTACAATTTTTTTATCAAGACCATTTCTGTATTCCAAAGCACCGTCATCACCGAATACAACAGCCTCCTTGCAGTCGATAATAACAATATCGCCCTGTTCGGGATTCTTATACCATGAAGATACAAGCACTTTTTCATCAGGATAAAGGGTAGGAATCATAGATTCTCCTTTTACGGTTGCCATTCTCAGAACAAACGTAAAGAACATTGTAATTACAAAAACAGAAATAAAAACTGTTTCAACAATATCAATAATTCCGTCCAAAAGCTTTTTACTGCTGACATTTCCGATATTCATTTTACTCATCAGATTTCCTCCGCAGAAAGCATTAATATCAATTCCAGAGTATCTTAAAGTCAGCTTTTTCAACTGACGAATTTTCACTCTTTGAAGCATACTTCAAAACAGCCTTGCCATAAATCTGACTTCTCTTTATAAGTCCTACATTAGGGTGACGGCTGTCACAGGAAGCATTACGATTATCACCCATTACAAAATAATAACCGTCCGGAACTGTGAGTGGATAATTAAATGAACCGTAATCTGTATTTGTTGTTACACCGTTAAGAAATTTTTCATCCAATACTTTTCCGTTTACTATTACCTTGCCGTTTTCAAAGTCAAAATCAATAGTATCTCCGCCCTTAGCAATAACTCTTTTTATGATACACTCATTAAAAGAACCGCTTGAAGCCTTGATAATATTGCCTGATGCCTCATCCTTCAGGTAAGCACAGTCATTGTCTATAATAATTATATCACCATAGGACAAATCAAAATAAACGGTTGACATAAATATCTTATCTTCAGGCTGAAGTGTATCCTGCATTGATTTTCCCACTATCTGAACAGGATGCAGGAGATATGTAAAAATCAGAATTACTATAAAAGCTGTTGTAATGGTAGTTTCGGCAATTTCCAGAATATCGTCCAGGAGCCTGCCTTTTTTATTATTTTCACTACCGACATTCTGTTCCTTAATATTTTCTTCTTCGGTTTTGTTTTCCTCAGATATAATTTCATTATTATTTTCCATAACAAACTCCATTCTTTAAATCTTGTTACGCAAGATATGTACGGTGTTGCCTTAATGCTTTTATAGCAAAAAAGGGACAGACGTCCCTTACAATCAGGAGAATGCGTCGGACAGAAATCTGTCCGAAACGCACTTAACCCAACTTGATTAGCTTAGCGAATCTGTTCCTTAACCTTAGCAGCCTTACCAACTCTGTCACGGAGATAATAAAGCTTAGCTCTGCGAACTTTACCGTTTCTAACAACCTCAACCTTGTCAACAACAGGTGAATGAAGCGGGAAAACTCTTTCAATACCGCAGCCGTGAGCAACACGTCTTACTGTAAATGTTTCGCTGATACCGCCATGCTTCTTGGCAATTACAGTACCCTCAAAAACCTGAATACGACTCTTGTCGCCTTCCTTGATTTTAACGTGAACCTTTACAGTATCACCAATATTAAACTGTGGTACTTCTGCCTTCAAGCTTGAATCGCTGATCATTTTAAGTGCATCCATTTTTCTTCCTCCTAAAATTTCCGAATATTCATGCCTGTATTGCAGACCTCTCAGCAAACGGTCTGTCAAATGCTGCAAAAAAGCAGTCCTAAGGGCAGCGGACTATCCGATTTAATGTCTTACGGCATTAATTCTCATCTGTCAGCAGACAGACGGACTTCAAATGCTTTTTTATAATATCATATTTCACGATAAAATGCAAGTGTTTTATAAAAATTTTTCTCCGTCAGAGCAAATTATACTTTTTCGGCAAATATTAATCATTTCAAAGTCAGAATTTTCAGCATTTTTAAATGTGTCAAGCAGCAGCGACGGATTATAGTTGACCTGAGTTCCTGCCGGCAAAATAATTGAAAAATATATGTACATATCGTCTGATATTATTTCTGATACTTCAATATGCGGTTTTATATCAATTTCGGTCATACCTTTTTTAGTTTTCTTCTCAACAATTATTTTATCACGATTAATAAATTCTTTAAGCAAATTTGCAGTATGTGCAGGATTGCTTACCTTAATTCTTATATCAAAGCAAGACTTTGCAATTTCAGTAATCTTTCTGACAGGTGCAAATGCTTCTTTAAATCTTATACCCTCAGGCATAACAGAATTAAGCTTATCTATTATTTGAGAGTATTCAATATCCTCATTTAAATTAAAGTCCATTATTTCGCATTCACTCTCATAACCTAATGAAAGTGCCAGAGCAAATGCTATGTACGGATGCGGATTATAGCCCTCTGTATACCAGATAGGGAGTTTTGTCCGGCGAAAAGCCCTGAACATAAATCTGTTAAGGTCAAGATGTGAAATATACTTTGCTCTGCCCTTTTTCTCAAAAACAGTTCTTACTTTATTCAAAGCACTTTACCCCCGTTTCCTTAACAATCCCGCATGCTGAACACCTTTGCCTACAGTTAGGCGTAGTTTTTCCGGCTCTTGCCGTTTGGTTTTCTCTTACAAAAAACTCCTTTGAAACATAATAGTCCAAATGATCCCAAGGCAGAATTTCATCATACGGACGCTGACGGTTTGCATAAAATTCAGGTGAAATATTGCATTCGTCAAATGCTTCAAGCCACTTGTCATATTTATAATGTTCGCTCCAGCTGTCAAATTTACAGCCCTTTTGCCATGCTTTGTATATAACCTGAGATAAGCGTCTGTCACCCTTTGCAAGTACCGCTTCAAGCATACTTACATTAGGATCATGCCAGCTGACTTTTATTTTCTTTGTTTTTACAGAGCTTACCAGCAGCTTTTGCTTATGCTCTATCATTTCTTTTGTGTCCTGAGCCTCAAACTGAAATGGTGTAAATGGTTTCGGAACAAAAGTTGCTGTACTTATTGACACCTGTACTCCCCTGCCCTTAGGACGATTTTCTATTGTGTAATATAAATCAATAATACGCTGAGCAAGCTCTGCTATTCCGACAATATCCTCATCACGTTCAGTAGGCAGTCCCATCATAAAATAAAGCTTTACATTGCTGTATCCACCCTCAAAAGCAATACGGCACGTATTCATTATCTCTTCTTCACTGACATTTTTGTTTATAACATCACGAAGCCGCTGAGTTCCTGCTTCAGGAGCAAATGTTAGTCCGCTTTTACGCACCCTTTTAACCTTTTCCAGAAGTTCCTCGGAAAAATTATCAATTCTTAGTGAAGGCAGTGAAAGATTAATATGCTCTCCCTCAGTATAGTCAATCAGCTTTGAAAGCATGTTCTGAATATCAGAATGGTCGCTTGTACTTAATGAAGCAAGGGAAAGCTCATCATACCCTGTATTTTCGCATAAAGCTTTTGCCTGATTATAGATACTTTCAGTTGACTTTTCCCTGAATGGTCTGTATAAAAATCCTGCCTGACAAAAGCGGCAGCCTCTTATACAGCCTCTCAAAACTTCAACAGACGCTCTATTATGTACAATATCAGAAAACGGAACAACAAAGCTTTCAGGATAATAAACCTTATCAAAATCCTTAATAATTCTTTTTTTAATCACAGCAGGTGCATTTCCAATCGGAGTTACAGACTTTATTGTATTGTCATCATTGTATTGAACATTATAAAGTGACGGTACATATATACCTTTGATCTGTGCCGCATCTTTTAAAAATTCCTGACGTGTGCTTCCTTTTTTCTTATGCTGATTATATAAGTCCATAAGTTCAAGATTTACTTCTTCGCCCTCACCAAGAATAAAGAGGTCAAAAAAGTCTGCAAGCGGTTCAGGGTTACAAACACATGGTCCTCCTGCAACAACAAGCGGTGCAAGGTCATTTCCTCTGTCCTTTGCCCATACAGAAACATGTGCAAGGTCAAGCATATTCAATACGTTTGTATATGACATTTCATACTGCATTGTAAATCCTATGAAATCAAAGTCTTTAACAGGTTCAAGACTTTCCAATGCGTATAACGGTATATCATTTTTACGCATAATTTCTTCAAAATCAACGCCTGGTGCAAAAACACGCTCACACCAATAATTTTCTCTTTCATTTATAAGAGAATATAATATTTTAATGCCAAGATGTGACATACCTATTTCATATGTATCAGGAAAACAAAATGCAAATCTGACGTCTACTTCAGACTTGTCCTTTACTATACTTCCGCTTTCTCCGCCAATATATCTTGACGGTTTCTGAACTGAAAGCAGATGCTTTTCAATTTTTTCTCTAAGCATATATTCCTCCGAATTTTGTTATGGCAATGCTATATAAAATTTTCAGGTGTTCTTTTTGGAACACTGCATTATCCATTACATATATTCTACTATAAATTCACACCTTTTGCAAGTAAAAAAACAGCACCGCACATTTTTTGTACGGTGCTGTTTTTATTTTCGTCCGCATACAAATTCATTTATTCCTGAAAAAATAGTAAATGCTACCTTGGACTGATATTCTTCATCTGTAAGCAGTTTTGCTTCTGCTTCATTTGAAAGAAATCCACATTCAACCATTACAGTCGGATTTTCACTGAAATAACATAGGAAAAGTTCCTTGCCGCATAATTTTATCTCCCTCTGATTATCAGGCTGAATAAATTTAACAAACTGTCCCTGCATAATCTCTGCCAGTCTTTCATTCTGTGAGTTTGTATCTGAATAAAACATCTGTGCTCCACTGTATTTGGGGTCAGTAAATTGATTTTGATGTATTGAAATGCATAATGAATTAGGATATTTGTTAAATAATGCAAGTCTATTGTCCATATCTGAGCTTTTTTGATTTGCTATTCCTTCTATGCCTTTGTCATGTATTGATTTATCTGTATCTCTTGTAACCTGTACATCATAGCCTGATACTCTCAGCATATCTCTGACCTTCAGCAATATGTTAAGATTTATTCCCTTTTCTGAAATTCCGTCTGCTGTTGAACAGCCTCCGTCCATGCCGCCATGACCTGCATCCAGCACAATAATCGGCATATCTTCAGAAAAATTAACTGATGCGGGAATCACTCCGTCATTATAGCTGCTTGATAATTTTGCGACAGCAGCTATAATACATACTATGCCTATAGAGCATAAAAGTCTTCTGATTATTTTTTTGCTTATTTTTTTCATAGTAAAGCTCCTTAAAACGCATTTTTACTAATAAATATGCCAAAAAATAATGAGATATGATATAAAGTTCTGCATTTATTAAAGCAGCACTTCACATTTTTGTGCAGGCTGAACTGTAAAGCAAATTAATGCTTTACAGTTTTTAGGGATATTTAAATTTATATATTAGGTTCGATAAATTGGAATTTGTTGCTGAGTCTTTTGGAAATGCTTATATGCTAATACACCAATAGGAAGAAAATATACACACCAACATAATAGTGCAATAGTACCTCCGTTTCCAGTTTCTCCGCTTTCCATGCTTGTGAATACACCTGTCATCGGCATAATAAAACATCCAATAAAAAAAGCGCCATGGAGTATCATCAAACATTTCAGCCACTTGTCCGCTTTCGAACTTGGATTGATAGAAAGACCAATAAATAATGTGGAAAGTGCCATCATTCCGTAACCAAGCAAATCATAATTGAATAACAGACCACCACGTTGAAAATCTAATATTCGAACGGCTTGCTCATTCAAACCGCCCAATTGAACGCTCATTGTCTGGGCATAATATACTAATAGAACCATCACCGCATAGATAACGGCAATAACAACACCGACACTGGCAGAAACTTTCCGTTCTTCGCAGCTTTCATATTGAAACCCTACTGCCATCATAATGTATCCCAGAGGTAAAAACATACACACGAGATATGAAACAAATGGTAAATCAGCAATCAGGCATATAGCAAAAAGAAATACAGTAATTGTTACGACTACTGCTCCAATTTTGGAAATTATTTTGTTCATAATCTTTCCTCCACAACTTCCGATTTGTTAAGAAAAGCAAATTTCTTTTGCGTATAAATTTCATTATACCATATTCATTCCGAAAAAGCAATTCTATTTTCATAATATTGCCTCCCAAACTGTGCAATAACTGCACCGAATAATAGAATTGCTTTATTGAAAAAACAAAAATTGATGTAGTATAATAAAACTTGACACCCTAACCTCAAAGGAATAGAATAGAAAAAGAAAAATGGAGGAAAAAAGGATGTCAGAAAATAAACAATATGAAAAAGAGTACAAAGTGCAGGC
>ERZ857480.49619-NODE-76722-length-40816-cov-18.0860_pt1 | contig 40816 bp, 42 predicted proteins | sample MGYA00519767_ERZ857480 | MGnify/ENA primary metagenome ERZ857480 (study PRJEB31778, sample SAMEA3449210) | human gut metagenome | biome: human gut; feature: human-associated habitat; material: faeces | place: United Kingdom | collected 2010/2012 ...
CGTGACGATCCCCACGTCATGCAATTCTTTCTTGATGGTGTAGACCTTGATGCCGTCCGCTTGCAGGCTGGCAGGATTGTAGCCGGTTTTTACGGTAATGGAATACGGACTCGGCTCCCGGTCGGTCAGGTCATGGAAAAACAATGCGCTCTCATGGGAGAATACGGCCTGCGCACAGCGAAGGTGCAGCAGGTACATGGCGTCCGTCCATGCGTCGGGAAAAACATAGACGCCGTGCGCCGCCTGTTCCACGCTGCGCTGTTTGGCGTAGGCATAAAATGTAGACTTGGTAATGCCGTTTTCCAAAACCTGCGCGGTTTTGAGGATGCCGTTGTTTTGCTCGAAAAGCAGATCGAGACGTTCATAGACTGTCACGCGACCACTCCTTTCTTGCTAATATTATATCCGAGATTAGCAAGAAAGTAAACAATGATTTTAGAAAAGCAAGCCGAGGCGCTCGCCCCGGCTTGTGCTTTAACTATGGATGAAGTTTTTCATGGCTGCGTTTGCGCCTTGCAGTTTGCCCAGCCCCCACACGGCCAGCATCGGAAGCCCCATCGGGCTTATCAGAAACGCCAGCACAAGGAGGATGGTGCCGTTTCGGGCGGAGTGTCGCGAAACTCGTCGATGAGTTTTTCAGAACGGCAGCCGTATCTGCGGTGTCCCTGTGACGATTGGCGGCTCAATCTATAGTGGTAGTTGACAACCTGCGTTCCCGGAATGGTTAATCTTCGTCATGCGAAACAGGGCACGCCAATTCAAAGAATTGTCAATGAAGCTGCGGCAAAACACAGGCCAAATTTGCGGGTGGCCTGTGTTTTTGGCATTTCATAAACCGAGAGTCATTCACTTGACCCTCGGTTTATTCATTTTTCGGCTTTAGCCGATAAAATTCGTTTATCCCGATGCTATGTGGAGGTGCATACCATGCCAGAAGAGCCGGAAGTATTCAAAAAACTTGCCGAAGCCGAAGCGGCTCCTGATTTATCCGTTCCCTTTACAGGAAGCTATGAGATGAACCAGCAGATCATAGAACATAAGACTTGGTTAAAAACTATCCGGCACGAGAAACCGAGTCCAAAGTGTCATTACCGTGTCGGTATTTATATTCGCTACTTCAATCAGACAAAGCATGACAACTATCTTGAATACCACATCCGGCAGTATCAGGATACGATGGCGCTTTATCCCAATTGGGATCTGGTAGGTTTCTACATTGACGAAGGTGCTACTGCTCCGAATATGGAGAGCGCTAAAGAGTGGTGCAGGCTGCTGAGTGATTGCTTTTCCGGCAAAATAGACTTGATCATTACCCAGAAGGTTTCTAATGTCTCGAAAAAACACTATGAGATTACGATCATAGCGCGCCTGCTTGCTGCTCTTAAAAACCCGATTGGGATCTATTTTGTTTCGGAGAATATTTTCACACTCGCCTCCTATTATCTGCACGACAACCACGATAAGGAGTATTTTCCTTCTGAGGATTGGGAAGTGCTGCCCGAAGATGAAGCGGAAGACCTTCCCCTCTTGATGGGAGGTGTAGATGATGCTTGATACCGAAAACAAACGCCGGAAAGAACAGCAGAAACAGAAAGTCAAGAAGCGGTACAGCGTAACTATCGATCCTGAAAACTACTTGTTCATTCCAGCGAAGAAACAAGCGGGCTATTACGACAATGATGTCAACCAGCGGGTTGCGATTTACGTTCGCGTCTCGACGGATGATGTCCGGCAGACTACTTCGTATGAGCTGCAGAAGAAATATTATGAGGAGTTTGTTACTCGACATCCGAATTGGACGTTGGTCAAGATCTACGCCGATGAAGGCATCAGCGGAACTTCCCTCAAAAAGCGGGATGAGTTCAATAGAATGATTGCTGACTGTCGAACTGGGAAGATTGACATGATCATCACGAAGTCAGTCTCTCGTTTCGCTAGAAACGTAGAAGACTTCATCGGTACAGTTCGTAATCTTGCAGAGCTCAAGCCTCGGGTTGGAGTGTTCTTTGAGTCTGAAGCAATTTTCTCTCTGAATGATGACTCGCAGATGGCGTTGACCTTCCAAGCAACAATGGCCGAGGAAGAGTCCCACATCCGAAGCCGCAGTATGGAAACCTCACTTCGGATGCGGCTGGATCACGGTATCCCTCTTACTCCAAAGCTGTTCGGCTATACCCATGATGAGGATGGAGAGCTTCAGGTAAATCCCGAAGAAGCGCCGACAGTCAAACTCATGTTCTACATGTATCTATATGGCTATTCCACACAGCAGATTGCAGATACCCTTATTGCGCAGGCGCGGCCATCCTATTTTGGGAAGCTCTGCTGGACGGCAAGCGGTGTCGCATCCGTGCTTCGGAATGAGCGGCACTGTGGGGATGTTCTAACCCGCAAGACTTATACCGAGAACTACCGTACTCACCGAACATTGAGAAACTACGGAGAAAAACCGCAAAGCAGGTACTTTAATCATCACGCAGCAATTGTGTCTCGGGATGATTTCAATGCAGTTCAGAGAATGCTTGACAATGCAAAGTATGGGAACAAGTCAATTCTTCCTGAGCTGCGAGTGATCAACAACGGGATTCTCAAAGGTTTTGTTACTATCAATCCCCGCTGGGCGGGATTTAAAGAAGCCGATTACATGAATGCGGCGCAAAGCGTATACATCGGAGATGACGGTACACTAACGGTATCGCAAGAACCCAAGGAGATGACATTTAAAGTAGAAGCCGGCGACTTTGATCTCCGCGGTTTTGAGATCACAAGGACAGAGTTTTTCGGAGGAAACACATATCCGACGGTGACATTTCAGGATCGCAAAATCAAGTTCAGCACGGAGTGCATCAAGAAGTTTGGAACGAAGAACTATGTAGAGCTCCTCATAAATCCCGTAGAGATGAAATTTGCTGTTCGTCTGACAGACGCATCCAATCGCAACGGAGTTCTCATTTCTAAGACTTGCGGAGGTCGGCCAAAGCCGAGGGACATTCCTTCTGCTGCTTTCAGCGATACCGTGTTCTCTCTGTTCGGCTGGAATACGGAGTGTAAGTACCGCATGACAGGGTTCCTCTGTGAGGGTGAGGGTGAGCTTGCGTATATCTTCAACGCTAAAGACTCTGAGGCATTTTTTAAGTCTTATGTACTGCCCACCAAGGAGTCGGACGAGGAGGGGGCAAGTAGTGTCCAACCTCTTACGCCAAGCGGAAAACACATTCGAGCGATTCCGGCGCAATGGACGCACGCATTTGGTAAAGAATTTTATCTTCATGAGCAACCCTTTTCGTCGCTCGCAAGCATGACGAAGTCAGATTGGGAATTACGAATCAAAGGCCAGCTCTTTGAGACCGGAAAGAAGCTAAATGTAACCGGCTTCGATGAATTAAAGGAGTATATTATGCACGAACTGGGCGGTGTGATGCCACAGGAGACAGACAATGGGAACTTGGAACAATGAATACCGCATGGGTGAGCCTGCTGCAGTGTATCAGATTGCAGAAGTCAGGGAACGGGTGAATCCGGACACTCCTCTGCTGGAAAAAGGCGACGAGATCATCGACATGGGAGCGGATTTCGATTTTGAGGGCTTCCAAGTGGTACGCAGAGAGTTCTTTGCCCACTTATCAGAGCCGGCAGCCACTTTTTGCAACTGCAGGTTCTATGTAAACAGCGCATGTCTGAACAAGTTTCCTGACACTAATTTTGTGCAGGTGCTGGTCAATCGGAACACCAAGATCATGGCGCTGCGTCCATGCGCCGAGAATGCGAGGGACTCTTTCGCCTGGTGCAGTGCAAGCAAGGGTAAAAGAAAGCCCAAGCAAACAACCTGCAAGCTGTTCTTTGCCAAGATTGTCTCTCTCATGGAGTGGAACCCCGATTATCGATATAAGCTTCTTGGCAGGCTCATTCATGCTAATGGGCATTACATGATTGCTTTCGATCTCAATGCTACAGAGACATATCAGCGTACTTTTTCTGAAGGAGTCAAGCCGAAGACATCAAAGACACCGGTATTCCCGGCAGGTTGGCAGGATCAGTTCGGCCTGTCCTACAAGGAACATCAGCAGTCAATGCAGATCAACATCTTCGACGGGTATGCAATCTACTCCATCAAGGACACATTAGCGCCTACGCCTGCTGAGGAGGTAAAGCAGGACACTGCTAATCTGCAGACCCCTTCGCAGCAGTATTTCCCGGAGGTGTCGCCATGAGTGAAGCAGGTAATGCAAGTGTGACGATGGCGGTTGATACCAAAAAGTACGGCATTCGTATTCACAAAGCGTTGTTCCGTCAGCTTGGCGAGCCGAGGTATATTCAGCTCCTTGTGAATCCGGACGATGGGGTCGTGGCAATTCAAACCGTCGAGAAGGAAATGTCCGGCGGACAGACACATCGGATTGCTGAGAAGCGTATGCAGTCGGAAAGCTCTTATGAAATCTACAGTCGCCCTTTTATACGGAAACTGTGTGAGGTAGAGCCCAGGTTCGAAGATGGTGGTGCATATCGCCTCGCAGGCAATATTATCCCATCCTTGAAGGTGGCTGTTTTCTCCTTAAAGACTTTACAGAGAATGGATCGGTAGAAATCATTATGGCTGAGAAATCACTTAGACCGCTAAAGATAGAACCTCAATTCAAGAATCTGATCCGACCGCTTCAGAGGAAGGAGTACCTTCAGTTGGAACAGAACATTTTATCTGAAGGATGCCGAGATCCGATCATTCTATGGAACGGGGTTATAGTTGACGGTCATAATCGTTATGAGATATGCATGCGGCATCAAATACCCTTTGCCGTCATTGAGATGGATTTTGCTTGCAAAGCAGAAGCCATAGCATGGATCTGCGCCAACCAGCTTGGAAGAAGAAACATCTCCGAGGAAACTCGGAAGTTTCTTATCGGCAAGCAATTTGAGGCCGAGAAGCTGGCTGGCGCAATCAAAAACCCAAATGGGAATAATCAATACAGTGCGTACATTGAGACAGTGGACATAGATTCCCGAGGACGGGACAAGGAAACTCACTCTCGTAGCAAAACGGCAGAGAGAATTGCAAAGAACAATCACATCTCAAAGGGCACAGTTGAAAAGTACGCTATTTATGCAAGAGCACTCGAAGCTCTTGCGGAGAAGGACGCAGGAATTGTGCCGAGGATTCTGTCCGGGCAATACAAGATTGCTCATAAAAATGTAGTGGAACTTTCGAAGTTAACTCCGCAAGAGATAAGGAAGGTCGAACAGAGAATCAAAAAAACGCAGCAGCCGTTCATCCAGTATAACCAAAGCAGAAGCGCTATCCGCGAGGTTTCGAAAAATACCAGCGGCGCCGCGGCAGTTACATCAGTCAAAGACATGCCGGCGTTTGATCCGGATGCTGACATCAATGTGCTTACGCTTACGATTCCTTCCTGGTCAAGTTCCATCGACAGAGTGCGGAAGCAAACGGATTTGTCCATCATCTCGGCTCATGCCAGAGAAGGGCTTGCCAAGCAGCTTCAGTCTCTAATTGATCATGTGAGTGATCTGCTGGGCGCCATCAAGGAGGACTAAATGGAAGATCTAAATCAATTTGTCCCCAATGTCCATTTTGAAAAGATCCCAATTAAGAACTTGGTTTCTAATCAGAAATACCAGCGAAATCTATCCCAAAGCCACATCGCCCGGGCTGCAGCAAACTTCGATCTGTATCAGATCAACCCCGTGAAAGTCAGTCGACGAGACGGGATAAACTATGTGTTCAACGGCCAGCACACAATTGAGATCGTTGCCTTGGTATCTGGATCACGCGATACCCCTGTGTGGTGCATGATCTATGATGAGCTTGTCTATGAGCATGAGGCTGACATTTTTGCCAATCAGCAAAAATTCGTCAAGCCCCTAAGTCCGTATGAAGTATTCCTGGCAAACTTGGAAGCAGGGAACGACGATCAATTGATTATTCGGGATCTCGTAGATTCATATGGCCTTGAAATAGGTACCAAAAAGGCCCCCTGCGTAATCTGCGCCGTTTCAACAGTGGAGCAGATTTATCAGAAGTACGGCTATCATACATTAAATCGGGTACTTCGACTCTGTATCGGCACTTGGGAGGGGGATATGAACTCCTTCTCCGCAAACATTCTCAACGGCATCACCAAGTTGATCTCTGTGTTTGGCGATCAGCTTAATGATGAAGTCTTCAAGGAGAAAGTCGGCGCCATTTCTATCAAGCAGCTCGTTCGCACAGCGAAAGAGCGCCAAGCCGGTTCAATGGGATATGCAGAGGCAATGCTCATTGAGTATAACGGTAAAAAGAAAAATCCCGCACAGCGGTTGTCAATGAACAAACTGCATGCACGGGAATCTTCTATCTTCTCCGGTCTGGAGGATTCTACTGCGCCGGATGAGGAATGGGCCAGAGATTCCGAAACTGAGGAGGATAGCGTTTTCTAGTCAGACTTGCTCATCAATTTCATAACTGGCTCCGAATATGATAGTGGGTCTTCCTCCTTCACGGACTTTGACGCGCTCAATCATCTGGCGAACGATAGCGTCATCATAATTCATTCAACGGGCGTCTATTGAACTGTCCCCAAAAGTACGGACAGCACAAAAAGCTCTTCTAAAGAGGGATAAAAGGGAAAAAAGAGTTGAACTATAGACTGACATCGTTCTTCCGGCGGTGTCAGTTTTGTTTTGGTCTTAATGCGCTGGTTATCGGCACAGTCATAAACGAGCATAGGATAAAAGTCTGCCAGAAGTCATCCGGGAATCTCAAGGGATAAACATAAAATTGAGAACATGGGTCTTGCCCCGATGCGCCGAGACAACCGGGACAGAAAGGGCAAGGTGCGGACAGCCATCCCCGAAGTTCTCTCCCCGCCGTGCCATTTTTCTATCAACTTCGGCCGCTCGTCCGCATAACCCTTCGAGGTCCCGTATATGAGCTCGCGTTTCTGAGAAGCAAGTTACCAGCAAGTTAAAATCATTCTGTATTTAGTTCGCATAGCGGTGACTCAACCCCATATTTGGCGATTTTGCGTTCAAAAAGCGTATTGGAACCTCATCCTAAGCAGGTTGCCAGCAAGTTAAATCACGCCTAGATAGGAATGTACTTCATATATCTCGGAGCAAAAAGGAGACGGCGTCTCATCCGTCTCCTTGAATTCATAGCTGCTGATCTGTATTCACAATTGCTTGACAATAGCCTTTAAGCATGGGAATATCGTCCGTGATTATTTCCCACGTTACCACGGGGTCAACAGAGCCATAGCTGTGTGCGACAATATTGCGAGTAGCTTTTATTTGCTGCCACGGGATTTGGTTGTGCTCGTGCCGAAAACCATCTGACAGTTTACCGGCAAGTTCTCCTATTTGGAGTATGCACAGTGCAACGGCATTGCGATAAATCTTGTCGCTCATAAATATGTCCTGACTGCGTCCGAATCGTTCCATAGTCTCATCTATCTGCTCACAGTAGGACAATACATGTGTGATGATGCTGAGGTCTTTATCAAGGGACTTCATATAGCAGCACCTCATCGTTTTTGATAGACGACAGAAACTCTTTGTCCAGGCTGGTGGTCGTTATAAGGTCAACCGAACACCCAAGTGCTTTTTCTAGGTCGAGCAACAGACCTGCCAAAGCAAACCCCTTTATATTGCCCTTGTCTATACGAAGGTCTATATCGCTGTTCTTTGTAGACTCGCCACGGGCGTATGAGCCGAATAGGTATACGCGTTCAGCCCCGTACTCTTTTGCAAGAGGACAAACTATATTTTTTATTTCCGGTATTGTATACACAGCAGACATGGCTTGACCTCTCTCAAGATTAATTCAGTATCAGTATACCCTCAACGAAAAGAAATTGCAACTCGCTCATCTCTACATGCTAAGAAGAAAGGAAAATACTTGAACAAATCAAAAAATACGAACTACAACAACCCGCCGCTGATGCTGTCAGTAACGCAGGTAGCATCCCTTGGTATATCCTCCTGCACAGTACGTAAAGACGGCTTTCCGTCGCTGTGTATCGGGTCTCGTAGCAGCATCTTCGGCTTTATGAAAGAGAAGCGCATTATTCTAACCATATTGTAATAATTTATCATCACGACTGCTGCTATTGACTTGTGGCTTAATTTAGGGTATAATATAGCCACAAGAAAGGACTGATATCATGCAGATCATTCCAATGCGCGATTTGAAAAACACCGTCGAGGTCGAGCGCCGCTGCGCCGAGGAAAACGGTCCGGTGTATGTTACGAAAAACGGATATGGCCGTCTGGTTGTCATGGACATCGAGTATTTCGAGCGAACCATGCGGAAGATGTATGAAGCCCAGGCACTCATCGCCGGAATGGATGATGTGAAAGCCGGTCGAGTGGCGGATGGAGCCTCTGCCCTCAAAGAACTGAGGGACAAATATGGCGTCTGAATTCAGTTGCAAGCTGACCACTAAAGCGGAAGCAGACCTGGACGAAATCGTATCCTATATTGCCGTCCAGCTTGAAAACCCGCAAGCAGCTACCGGATTTCTGAATAAGTTACAGGAGGCCATCCATGAATCTTGTTTGTTTCCAGAAAGCGGTTCCTTGGTCATAAATGAGTTTCTCCCGTACAAGGGAATCCGCAAAAAGCTGGTCGGCAACTATATTATGTACTATTTCCCAGATATGAATGCCGAGGCGATCTATGTTTTGAGAGTCATATACGGACGCAGAAATCTGGATGAAATTCTTAGGGAAATGAATTTTTCCTAAAACACAATCTGATGAGGAGTGACCTTTCGGGGGCGCTCCTTTTTGAACAGCACCCCACTTGTTAGACAGTATAATATAATGTCTAACAAGTGGGGTGTTAAACTATGCCCAAAGGGATACCGAATAATCGCTACAGCCAGAGTTCAAGAAACTGGTAATAGAAGTGATGATGGAAGAAAAACTGGCGTTTTCTAATCAGATTTGCTCCTCAATTTCATAACCACCTCCAAATATGATAGTGAGTCTTCCTCCTTCACGGACTTTGACGCACTCAATCATCTGGCGAACGATAGCGTCATCGTATGTGTCGCAATGCGTCTCTCGCTGATCGATAGTAGCTTGAATCCTGTTCAGTCGTTTTTTCCACTCTTCATTGCTTCCCGCGGTCTTGCGGATGGCCTCAATTCTGCGGTTGAGCTGTTCGATTTGATCGGAGATCCTTTTGAACTCATCCTCGTTTTCCTCTGCATCGATACCATTTTCGACGCTTTCGCTGACTATTTTTAACATCCGGTTGTTCAACGCATCAATTCGCCGTTCCAGCAGCTCAATCTCATCAGAGCCGCCGTTTGCACCAATAGCTTCACCGATTGTGGCTTTCATCAGTGCGAGGTATGTTGATGTATCCTCGGCGTTGAACTTGTTTAAGGCTCTCACTATTGCCTCCTGTAGGGCCGATTCACTTAGCGTTGGGGAGTGTTGGCAGTACTTCTTTCCATTGTCCAAACGGTTGACGCAGCGCCATACGATCCGCTTTTGTCCAAGGCTTGTCCAAGTTACCCGCTTATATCGGCTCCCGCATTCTGCGCAGATCAAAACATCCGTTAGCGCATATTTGGAATACTTGCCGGAGGCCGTAAGTGCCGTCTTTTGTGATTGCGGAGAGCGTGATTTTCGTTTGCTAAGTTCTTCCTGCGCCCGGTTGAACATCTCTCTGCTGATGATTGCCGGGTGGCTGTTCTCCACAATATACATGGGAGCTTCACCCTCATTCTTCTTTCTCGTCTTAGAGATGCAGTCAACAGTTACTGTTTTCTGAAGGATGCAGTCTCCACAGTATTTCTCGTTTTTCAGTATATTCATGATCATGTTCTTCCCGAAGGTGAATGCCTTGTCGGGAATCACGATATGCTCCGATTGAAGCTGTCTGGATATGACGTCAACTGTCATACCGGACAGATACATCGTGTAGATTCGTTCTACGATCTCAGCTTCCCGAGGAACAATCTCGGGCTTACCGTCTTCTCCCTTTTTGTAGCCAAGCAGCTTCTTATACATGAAGATTGGCTTGCCGTCCTCGAAGTTCTTGCGGTAACTCCATGTGATATTCTTGCTGATACTCTCGGACTCAGATTGGGCAAAGCCTGCATAGATGATAAGGTACAGTTCGCTATCGCTTTTTAGTGTGTCGATGTTCTGTTCTTCAAAGAATATTCCAATTCCTCTGGCTCTCAGCATACGGACGTAATCCAGACAATCCACCGTATTTCGAGCAAAGCGCGAGACCGATTTTGTAATGATGTAGTCGATCTTTCCGGCGAGACACGCCTTGATCATGTTATTGAACTCGGGGCGCTTATCCGCCCTTGTTCCCGAAATTCCCTCATCCGCATACAACCCGGCAAATTGCCATTCGGTATTTCTGGCGATCATGTCCGTGTAAAACTTCTTCTGATTCACATAGGACGTGAGCTGTTCTTCGCTGTCAGTCGAGACACGGCAATATGCAGCGACACGCTTCTGATGGTATTTCTCTTTATTAACAAGGATTGACCGTTTCGGTTCAATCAGTGTTACTGTCTTCTTCGGTATTTTCTTGACTTCCATGATCAGGCTCTCCTTCGCTTATTTGAACAGCGGTCTTTGTTAGCAAGGACACTCTGGCGGGAGCTTCGAGGATCACGCTCTCAACAAGATCGGTGAAATAGGCTGAATTGAATTCTGTTTGAGGATTCATCAGCATGACTCGCTTCTGAACGATGCGGGCGACGATCTGCTCCCTTGCATTTGTCTCTTTGTAAAGCAGGCTCGCTATTTCACAGATACGGGACACGATCAGCTTCTCACTCGGCTGTTCTTCTGTGAACTCATTGTCGATCTCATTTTGCAGCCTTTGCACGGCAAGCGATTCTTTGAATCTCATTTTGGGCTTTGGCGCCATGAGATCGGCGTTTTCTATGATTCGATTCAGTATGAGCGTCACTTTCACCAGAAGGTCGGTATCACTGATTCTCACACGGCATCCACAGATGTCATTGCTGCAAGTCCAGCTCTCTTTGATCTTCCGCTTGGAGCAGATGCGCCGTGCCATCGGAGCACCACATTGACCGCATCGGATTCGATCTCGCATCAGAGCAATGCCTTCGCATTCGCTTACGATTTGATTTCTCTGCCTGGCCTCCTTTGCTGCCGCTGCCTCCCCAAACGTAGCTTCATCGATGATGGGATCATAGGTTTCCGAGCCGGTGTATTTGGCATTGTCGATTATCCTTGCAATTCTCGCTTTATCCCACACTTCTGTCTTCTCTGTATATGGCACTCTGCGGGCTGTCAATTCTTCAGCCAGAGTTTTGAGAGAAGCGCCCTTGATGTACTCGTCGAAGATATATCGGATAATATCTGCTTCACGGTGCTCAATAATGATTTGTCCGTTTCGCATAGTGTATCCGTATGGAATAAAACGTGTCTTCTTCATGGCGTGCTCCTATATCAGTTCGGTGAACTTCAAACCGCCAAGGAACGTGACGGCCATTTCATCCTGCTTATTTATTTCGACATCCTTGACAAGCTCGAGGAACAGCTTGTCATCAAATTCCTCGAGCGGTTCTTCTATTTCGTTGAACAGGGATCTCATTTTCAAAACCTCGCCGAGCATGGTCTGAATTGTAGACTCAAAGGCGCTTCTTCGTTCAGCTTTCAGGGTGCTGATTTGCTTTTGTATATCCCTGGCCTGTGACTGATATACCTCTATGGCAAGGTAGCCTTTTGAGCGAAGCTGTTCAAGCATGGCAAGTTTTGCATTCAGTTCCGCTATGCTCCGGCTCATCTTACCGGCCGAAGCGTTGTTTCGCTTATACCGAGCTGCAGCCGTTTCAAGTTTTGCGATCACGTGGTCAAGAATCCGTTCTTCGCCGAATCGGAGCTTGTTTACCATTGTGATGAAACCATCATAGATCCGTTCTTCACTGTAGTATCCCGAAGGGCAGGCGTGAGTGTCAGTGTTGTGTTTAGCACATACCCACTTGATAGTTCCGTTCCGGACCCGCCGATGATAATACGAGCCACATTCGGAACACCGAATGCGGCTCGTAAGAGGATATATATTCTGTTGTTCGGATTTTGAAAACCGTTCCTTCCGGTTTTGCAGCAATGCTTGAACCTTTTCAAATGTCTCTCGATCTATGATCGGATTGTGAGTACCGGAAGCATAAAACATATCTTCCTGACCACGGTTCTTTGACTGTTTGAAGGGAACAATGCAGTCTCGGTATGTCTTTTGATATCTGCAGTCTCCGACATAACGCTCGTTGGAGAGAATATAGGAGATCTTTGTGGAACGCCATTGCTCTTTACCAAGCCTGGTTCGGATACCCTTGTCGGTCAGATCCCTTGCTATTTCACCGGTTGACCATCCACTCAGATATTGCAGGAAAATGTAGCGCACCACATCGGCTTCTTGGTCGAAAGTCTCAATCTTTTTATCTTGCAGCCGGAAGCCGTATGGAGCATTGCTGTCTACATATTCACCGCGTTCCATCCGTTTGACGATGGAGAGACGCTGATTTTGTGAGATTGCCTTTGACTCCTCCTGTGCTATGGCGGAAAATGTGTTGAGCAGCATCTCATCGCCCAGTGCCAGAGTGTAAATGCCCTCTTTTTCAAATTGGACACCGATGCCGAGTAGTTTGAGCTTTCGGACATATTCCAATGCCTCTTTCACGTTTCGCGCGAATCGGGAAACAGATTTGGTAATAATCAGGTCAATCTGCTTATGCTCACACATTCCGATCATACGCTGGAACTCAACTCTCTTTCCAGCCTTCATGCCGCTGAGTCCTTCGTCGGCGAATATCTCGACCAGCTCCCAGGCGGCATTGCTCTTTATCAGCTTAGTATACGCTTGGATCTGTGCGGCGTAAGAGTTAAGCTGATCCGCAGAATTGGAGGAAACACGGCAATAGGCGGCAACCTTCGTCCGCTCATACGCTTTCCTGGATATTGGCGAAATAAGTTTTCCTTGCGCCATAAGATTTCCCCCTTCCCTTGGACGAGGTTTGCCCTACATTTTGGGGCAAACCTTTTTTCGGCAACACAGATTATATCCGCGGAACTTGACAAGTCCAGCGAAAATTGAAGAAAAATCTTTTTAATCCGCAATCACGATATCAGCACCTGTGAGCTTCCAATAGTATTTCTTTGCCTTGGCATATTCCTTGTCGTTGATATGCCCTCGCTCTCGCAGCGCCTTTAAGACGGCGATAATGCGGAGGTAGTTGGCGCTTTTCGTCTGTACTTCAGATAACATGGGCTTGTACTCCATTCTTTAGCCATCCGCCGCTGCAAGGCACCTGCGCCGTGAGCTTCGGATAGCTCTCCTCGATGTCGAAGGATATTCGTCTCAATGTATAACTATAGAAGGGTTCTCACTTTTCGGCAGGGACGCATCTATATCAGGCTTGACGATGTCAAGCATAGTAATCTTCTCCCTTCACACTTTTCATGAAGGTTTTAACCTCGTCGACAGATGTCACTATTGGATACTTGAGAAGGGCCATCTTCACTCTCGGGACATAGTTGCCATTTGCGGCGCGGGAATCAAGGATTGAAACAACGCCGGTGTCTGTCTCACAGCGAATCAATCTTCCGACACCTTGGCGGAGCTTGATCAGCATTTCGGGGACAGCATACTCATGGACGAACTTTGCCACATCTCCGACGGCTTTCTTCTTTTGCTCCATTATGGCCGATCTCAGCGGGAACGGCAGACGGACAATAATCACAGAGGAGAGTCCGTCACCGACACAATCCACCCCCTCCCACATAGCACCAGAGGCAAATAGAATACCGTTTTTACTCTTGCGAAAATCGCTGATAACTTTCCTGTTGCTTCTTGTCATGCAGAACACTTCATACTTGCCGAGCTGGTGAATGGCCTTCTCGTACACAGACTGCAGGACTTTATACGACGTGAACAGAATAGCAGTGTGACCGTTGGTTGCGTCAATGAGTTGGAGGATTCTCTCTGTGATGGCGTTGATATAGTCCTCGTTCTTGTTATCCGGCGCTGGCATATCTTCGGGGATGTACATTCTGGCATGGTTCTGATAGTCAAAGGGGGAGGCGGTAGAGCATTCGCTTACAAGATGTTTGGGGAGACGGGCGATTCCGTTTTCCTTTTTGAAAAAGGAGAAATCTCTGCCATCACTCATGGTACCGGAGGTCAGAACATAGCTGACTGAGCGGTTCCACATCGTTTTCTCCATCACGTCTGCCATATTCCGCGGGCAGCAGCACAGAGAAAGGCTGTTTCCATCTTCCAACTCAAGCCAGACGTTACTGTTGTTTCGCCGTACGAACTGCTCCAACACCTTGATGATTCTTTTGCCGTCCATCTCGTATGCTCCCCGATGTTCTTTTCTAGCGGTTTCAATCAACGCAATTGTTTTTTTCAACCGAAGAATAAGAGCGACGCCTGCATCGGGAAGGGCTATGCTGAAGGTGCGCTCGTCATTAAACTCGCTGTTAGGAATCAGTTTGCGAAGCATGGCGAAGAGCTGCTGATTTGTTTTCTTTGCTCTATCCAAATAGCCATTGTATGCATTCTCTTTGACCTTTTCGGATTTGAGGTATCTGACGGAGTTGATATATTTCTGAATCATCCCCTCGGAGAATTGCTCGCCGAAGGTTGTCTGTGCGGCTTCCAGCAATTTATGTGCTTCGTCAATCACCACATAGGGGCTTCTCTGAATGATTCCGGATGTAGACTCGCTATCGGATGTCTTGATGCTGGTCAGAAAAAGATTATGATTGGTTACTTGAAAATCGACCGTTCCTTTGCCATTAGCAGCTTTCACATAGCAGGAATAGCGACAGTCATCTCTATACTTGCAACGGCTGCATCTGCCTTTGACGCAAATCTTTCCCTTGATGGCAGCGGGCATATCCCATGTGTCGAGGTCAAAAGCTCGAACCGCTATTTTATTCACCGTGAAGTAGTCGAGCAGTTTTTGGTACTTCTCTTTATGCGCCATAAGCTTGTTAAGGTAGTCATAGCAACGGGCTTTGCAGAAGTAGTGTTCTTTGCCTTTACGAACCACGGCAGAGAGTGGGTGCTTGATTAACCCATAATCCTGAAGCATGCGGGAGAGCTGCGGCACTTCCTTTTCAACAATCATCTTTTGGAGCTCAATGCTGGATGTACTGATTGTAACGGGAAGACTGAAACCATACTCCGCTGTGTAACGCTCTTTGGCCACGAAGGACGCAATCAGATAGGCAAGCGTTTTCCCGGCGCCGACTTCCGCTTCACAGATAGCGACCTGTTTCCCTGTGAGCCCCAGATACATGTTCTGACTTAGCTTGATCTGCTCCTCGCGAACGACAAATCCGTACTCGGGAAGAATCGTGAGGAAAATGGTTTTAATCACATCCAACGGCCTATATACACCTTCTTCATTGAATTTCCCCTCGTTATAAACTCTACATACTCTGCCCGATGGCAGGGGCTTCCTCGTCCTGCTCATCGGAGTCTTCGCTCTCAGACTCAGCCTCAGTGAATTCCTGCTCGTAGGCTTCCAGCACCTTGCTGTTCAGCTCGCTGCGAGCCTCGGCTGTGATGGGATGGAAGATATCCGAATACTCGGTCTTGCCGTCTCTCTGGAAAGAGTTTTGCGGCATCTGCACAAACAGCCCCTTCTGCGAATCGATGACTCGCAGACCGTGGATAGCAAAAGCTCCACCGATGTTGACACTGGCGATTGCTTTGAGCTTTGAATTATCGTAGTCCACGAGACGGTCAATTCGTACTGAGATGCTCGGGGTGCTGCGCTTCAGTTCCGTTCTCAGAGCCTTGCCGGTAGTGTTCTTAACTGCCATGATTAATTTCTCCTTCTTTACATGGGGTAGATTATGAAGCCCATATCGGCTTCCACTTCTTCGGGGCTGATGTCCTCGGGATTAGCAAACCGAGTCATATATTTCGTCACCTCTTCGTCCGTGAGGCTTCTGAATGATTCGCCGGAATCGCCACATACGAAAAAGGGACCAGCCATGATGGATGTGCCGTCGCCGATTCTGCGATTTCCGTCCATGCCTCGGAGTTTTGATTCTTCATTGCCCACAAGACAGGTACCGTCATCGTTGTCAATCGGTTCGATCAAGCCATCCCCGACCGCTTTTTGTTCCGCCTCAAGCGTATGGGCGATCTCGGCGATATATGGAGCCTTGTGCGGTTCAACATAGACAACACGCATGAGGTTATCCGGCTTTTGTGTCTGTGACTCATCAAACATAATGGGCAGGAATCCAATGCTGTCGCAGAAAAAGGCTCCGTTGTCATTTACCACCACGTCAGAGACGGAAAGCGAGTGACCACGGTGCAAAGGATGTCCTACCGTATTGAATCGCTGATAGATTGCTTCGGGATCTGTTTCATCGATTTCGGCGTTGAACACCTCGTCATAGATGGAGGGATCAACGACGGAAGAACCTCGATGCCGCTTCAACAGATCCAGGCCTTCGAACTTGACGCAGTTGACATCTCGCTTTGAGTTAATCTGATAGATCTTCGTTCTCATTTTACATACCTCCCATTGTAATCTCTTCCGACTCATCTGCGTCGGAAGATTCGAGCTCGGCAAGCTTTTCTGCCGCCCATTTGGGGATGCACGCATCCTTGATAGCGCCGAGGAAATCGCTGCGGTTGAAATTTGTGTTTTCTCCGTCCTTGAGGAACTTCCCGAAAACCTTGCGACCGAAAGCTGTAGGACTGCAGCCGAAACCACTTTCGGCATAGAAGAGCTGATAATCGGGGGTCTTGAATTCATCTTTCAGAACAGAGGGCTTGAGAATCAGAAGCTTTCCGGTATAATCGGCATCGTCGGCGCAATGGGAGCGATCGAACAGGTCAAGCTCCTGCCACGCTTTCCGAGCTTGGTTGATAAAGATATCCGTCAGGCCGGGGTGGGCCTCCACACAGAAATGCCAACGCATATCATCGTTCGGGATAAAAAAGCCATTTGCCCATGTCTTGTTGTCACGGGAGAAGCGACCGTCGTGAGCTTTTTCCTGCAAGGTGTTGGCCAGCACCCAATTTACACGGTCAAAGCCGTAACGATTGATGATGTCCTTCGTTCCATCTTCGAGGACATTGTCATGATAATGCTCTGCAATCGCTCTCTCGATGGCCTTGGCACAGTCGCAGTTTTCTCTGTAACTGTCACGCCAATCCTGCACCTCGTTGTGAGCAATGGCGTCCTGCATCGACCAACGGTAAAGGAGTTTATGATCTGCCATAGAGACCACTTCCTTGTGCACAATCCCGCTTCAGTTTGAGGTGGGCGAAGGCCGCTTTCTGCTGCTCGTCGGAAAGACTGTTGAGGAAATCAAAGAGCGTGATGGTGTCTTTGGCTTCTTTTCTCCACTGTTTCTCAGCCACACAATCATCACAGATCTTCTCGCGCTTGACGATCACGGTTTTACCGTCCGGTGCCTCAGCGAAGGAAAGAACATCATTGTAGGAGAAACCAACACTCTGGCGGATTTCAAAGGGAATCGTAATGCGTCCACGCTTACCAAGGATTCGGAACATCTGGGCCATATCACAACACCTCGCTTTCATCACAGTTTTCATTGCAGGGGCAGGCTGCGCACTTTCCGGTGCAGTCCAGAAGCGTCATGGGGCAATGTTCGCAGTTGCTGCCGCAGACGAAATCCACCTCATCTGAGGAAATGCATTCCATCGTAATTCTTTTTTTCTCAGCGGTAAACTGCAAAGGTTCGCCAATTTCAATGCCCGCGTCCACGAGCGCCTCATACGGCACGGGTACCAACGCAAAGAGCGGCGGTTTATGTGTCATCTGATTTTGCATGATATAATGCTCTCCTTTAATACTTTTTCGTAGTTGTAGTTCTCGTCGCCATAGATGTCGAACAGCGTGAGCTGCTTTGGCTTTGCACTTTCGCGCTCGTAGTAATCGTAGTTGGCGATGAGAAGCTCCTTGAATTCTTTTCCAGCTTCGTACCGCTGCGCCATAGAATGGGTGCGGGAAAAGTCAAACAGGCTAAAACCGTCATACAGTTTGCGGATTTCAGGGCAATCGTTGTAGGACAACAGAAACTTTCCCGTAATCCTGCCAAGGGTTTCCCTAAGCCGGACATGGTCATCCCAGCCGAAACCGACCTCATACATGTCTTCCGTAGAGAAATACGGGGGATCGGCGTAGAAGAAGGAGTCGGGACGGTCATAGTGACGGATCAGTGTTTCAAAGTCCTGGTTCTCTACGACCACGTTTGCCATGCGGTCTTCCAGCTCCTGAATCAGTCCGAACAACTTGCGAAGGTCAAGGGGCTGTGAGGCGAAGGATTTTCCGCTGCTGGAATAGCTGTTTCGCAGAAGTTTCAAGTACATAGCTGCTCTGCGGACATCGTAATTCTTGGTGATGCGCAGACGAATTTCTTTCAATTCTGCAGCCTCGAGAGGGGGAAGCATGATTTCTGTGAGCATTAGTTCCTCCGTTAGAAACCTATCGTCGAACGCCTCGTGATCAAAGAATTTGCGAATTGCAATAAAGTCCTCACGGGAGTTGAGATTACAGAATCCGAGCTCACGGATCGTAGCCATCGTACGCTCCTTCATACAGTGGAAGAGGTTGACAAGGTTGCGATCAAAGTCGTTATATACCTCAAAGGCGTCGATAGTCGGCTTTCCGAGAAGTACGCTTCCGCTGCCGCCGAACACATCGATAAAACGTCCATAGTGCAGCGGAAACAGCGCATAGAGGATGTGCAGAATTGCACTCTTGTTTCCTACACGGGATACAGGGGTTTTCGTGTTGATCACCTCGCTTTTCACGAGGTACCAACCGCGCCATAAACGAAAAAAGACGGCATCAATCGTTATGGGCGATTGATACCGTCTTCAATAATTATCTGTTGTTCAGTTGTGAGCGGAGCTTTCGAAGCTCGACCTCGTATTTATTAATGCGGTTGATCTGCAGATAGCACAGAGTCAGTGTCATCACAATGCCGCCGATAAAAAGCCCCACAAGAAACCAAAGAAACTCGGTCATGACAGCACCATACCTTCTTCGTCATCGGGCAGCCAAGCGTTGTCAACGGCATCTTGTCCGAGTCCGCGGAGGAGATTGTTGAAGTCTTCTACATCTGCGCAGTCACAGATTCCGTATGCGGCGCAGGCGTCGAGTACCTCTTGCTTCTGTTCCTCCGGCAGATCCGAAATCATGAAATCATTGGGCGCAAGCCATGCTTTCTCCTGTTCCCAGCAGACGCAGAGCGAGGACGGGAATCCGAGCGCTTGATCGCACTGAAAGTCCGGGGAGATGTGAATCATCAGCGTATCTTCGTTCTCAATGATGCGATCAACCGCCTTTTTAAACTCGTCGTACTTCATAGCTACATACCCGTTCCTTCCTCGAAATCTGCTCCTTCATCCGGCATCTCATCCACGGAGGTGATGTTGACGTATTCTCCGATAATCCCCAGCGCCTTGTAATAGTCGCCGGACTCGTGGATACGGTCACACATCTCCTTTGCCTGCTCTGCGAGACCGTTCTGACGCAGAGTGCGGGAGGCGATGCTCATCAGATTGAAGATGTTGCCGTCTTGACCGATCAGTGGGCAGTCCGGCTTTTGTGCTTTTTCTGCGCTTTGTCTCTTTGCGGAAAAACCGCCGAGACGGTTCGAAACGTAGTCCGAAAGCCATGTGCCGCCGAAATTTTCGTGCGTCCGGAGCCGCCACATGGCGAGCTTGCCGACGTCGAGCTTCACATCCCCCTTGAAGGGAAAGAGCAGACAGGTCACGCCCTCATGCTCAAAGGTGGAGCAGTCGTAGAACCTTGTGCCGTCCAGCAGAATGCCATCCTCTGTGAGCATATCGTTGATGCTGTCTACCCATTCGTCGAGGCTGCCGCCGCATCCCTGAAGGATCAAGCCTTCCGAGCCTTCCATCCGGCGAAGCTCATCTTTGGATATCGTTTTCACGCTCATAGCTGCATACCTCCCATTGTCTGAGATTCATCTTCGTCTTGACTGAAATCCGTGTTGAGGAATTCTTTGGCGGACATCTCATCGCCGAGAAAATTGGGCGAGGAATCATCGTCAAGCTCGATATAGCCTTCCACACCGAAGATAATCGGCTCTTTGGTAATGATCGTCCCGGCATAATTGACCGCCACGCTTGGCTCGATGGTGGCAAAAGCGTTTGACTCACCCTCCCGCAGGTCATACTTGTAGAGGCCGTCCGGCAGCTCCTTCTGCGTGACTCTACCGTTGGTGAAGAGCGCAGTCTGGCCAAGTACCTCGACCACTTCGAGCTTCTCGTCCGTCATAGCCTGTGCCTTGAGTTCTTTGGCCTCCAGCTTCTCGACAGAAACAGGCTCGAACAGATGACCGCCGCGGGCAGAAAGAATACCATATTCGGTAACACTTGCTCCGAGTCTCTCAATCAGCTTTTCGCCCTCGTTCTGTGTCAGCAGCGTATCCAGCCAGTGGTCGTCAAATCTGACGTCGAGATTATGGCAGATATGGCTTTTGAAGAAGGAGGCCGCATCGCTGTCGAGGTAGGAAAGTTCGTATTCGCTCAGCCTGTCAGCGGCATCCATAATCCTTTCCATGCCGCAAATCTGTTCCGCTTCGAGAATGGCTTTAAATTTGATCTGATCAGTGCCACTCATGGAAAGGTACTGTTCGGCAGTGAAGTTTAGCGCATCAAAGTCGACCATTTCTTTGAAATCCACCGCAGAGATCTGAGGGATACCGGACTCGATGTCAAAGCAAGAGCAGGCTTCGACAGACTCTACGCCGAAGGAATCTTTGACGATGGAATCTGCTTCCTCTCTCGGGATCGGAAGCGTGATCCACACAGCATTGGCTTCCGCCGCCGTTGGATCATTGGCGTCCGCGATTCCGACCTTTAGCCTGAACACACCGTCTGCGGCAGCAGGAATGTCCCTGCCATCGTAGACCTCGGGAACCTCATAGTCGCCGGCGACCACATAGAAGCCGTTCATAAACACGCCGCTGTCGTTCTTCCTCTGGAGTTCTCCGATCCGCCGTTTGTCCAGCAGGTAAAGGGAGTTGTCGGGGATATCTGCAACATCGGGGTGGAGGTCGTTTTCAATCACGAACTGTCCGAGCTGCTCATCATTTCTGATGTTGGAGGCGATCATTACGCTGTCAAGCCCATAGGTCATATTGATGAGCTCCTTGATAGAAAGAAGCTCATCGGAGTCAACGTCGCCGAACCGCTGCTCGAAGAGCGCCTGATAAATGGTAAACTGCTCATCGGGGAGCGAGTCCAGCCGTTGGGCAAGGTAGTTTAATTCCTCCACCGCTGCTGAATCGAGGCGAATATGCTCCAAGTTGGGAAGAGGAAGAAAATATAGGATGCTGACCGACTGATAGGTCATATCGCCGTCATCCATAAATCTCGCACGCTGTTTGGCATCCTTGATCTGCTCTGCTGTCGCCGGAAGATACAACTCGGCATAGAAAGTATCTCGACCAAGTCTGTTCTCGGAAGCAAGCTCGATTCTGAGTTTTTCTTTCATTTGCTGTTCACCTCACATTTCCATAACAGGGCTATCCGTTTCTTCCGAGGGATCAAGCCCCCATAATTCACAAGCAAAGGCAGTTGCCTCATCACCCTCGGGATAGTACTCGTATATAAGATCTCCGGATTTGTATTCACGTCGACCACAGTTCACACCGATATCTTCATCTGCCCATTCATGGAATATTTCGAGTTCGGGATACTGTTCGGAGAGCATTTGGAGAACTGGATGCGGTGGAGCCCACGCCGTCCAGAAATTCAGCTCTGTTGAATTATCAGAGAACTCATTGGGAGCGCATTCATACGCATTCCATTTGGTACCCCAGTTGTTGATCGACCATTCATACCATGTGGGGACACCGTATTTGCACCGATTCTTATACGCGAGTTTACCGAGAGACCATTGCTCTGGCGTGATGTCCGAACGGATACGAAGGAATGCTTTTTCCGCTTCCTTTGGGATGTTCTCGATATCTGCATCTTCTCTCGTACCAGCAAGCGTATACACCTGCGTAAAGTCCGTAAATGCCTTGAGCCCCTTATCGGTGTTACTGCCGCATTCGATTTTCAAGCTCTCGGGCATAGGAATAATCTTGTTAAAATCAATTGAGCCAAGGCTCTGTTCATCGGCTTGGACAGACTCTAACAATTCTCGAATTAGTGCCGTATCGCCAGAGATTCTAATGTTGTTTATAACATGGTTGGGCATAAGCTGTTCACCTCACAATTTTGTACTTGTCGTTGACCGCTTTGATTTTCTGCCCGATAGCAGTAATGACCGGCACAGATACGCTGTTGCCGGCCATTTTATACAAGTGACCGTCCTTCAGTCCGCAAGCGGCCGCCCTATAGAATTGTTCATCGGCATATCCCTGCAGACGCCAGCATTCAATGGGCATCAGCTTTCGGATTCTGCCTCTGTGCAGAATTCCGTGTCTGTCTTGAGCGGTGATCGTAAACATAGGCTCGTCCGGCTCCTTGATCCGTCGGCCTTGCTGACGCACCTTTTCTCTGTCGGGTGTGAGGATCGCTCTCGGCGCGTCCTCAATCAGCACGGCGGAGTGTTCGCCTCGGTGCTTGCTGACGCCGGAATCCTGACGGGCGGTGATACATCGGGCAACGTCGGTAACGATGGGGTCGGCATTCATGTCGATGAAATACAGACCTGTCTTACCGCCCCAGCCGCCGCTGGTCGCCGCCTGGGTGCAGGCTACTCCGTTGGGATCATAAACCCTTTGCCCTTGGGCACCGCCGATAAGTTGCCGGAGATGCGCCGCATTGCCGCTGCTGAGAGGGAATATTTGTCCGGCACATCGGGAATCAAGATATCCGACAATATACAGGCGCCGTCGCTGCTGGGGGACTCCGAAATATTTGCTGTTATGCACACACCATTCAAAATGATACCCCATTTCAATAAGTGTGGCGTAGATGGTTTCAAGCGTCTTGCCCCCGTCATGCGATAGCAGTCCCGGGACGTTTTCCAAAAGAAAAAATGCAGGCCGTTTGGCTGCAAGGAGCCGGGCAACTTCAAAGAACAAAGTTCCTCTTGTGTCCTCAAATCCAAGCCGCTTTCCCGCAACAGAGAAGCTCTGGCAAGGAAATCCGGCACAGAGCAGGTCAAAGTTGGGTATTCCATCGGGGTTGATTTTTCTTGCATCGTCACAGTAATACTCTCCTTCCGTATCATATATGGCACAGTACGCCATGTTTGCGTGTTTATCGATCTCACAGTGACCGATGCATTCAAACCCGCCGGCAGCCTTCAAGCCTGAACGGAAGCCGCCGATACCGGCGAACATATCAAAAAATCGGATTGCCATAGGGCATCCGACCTGTCCTTATTTCTTGGTCACCTCACATTCCCATAGTGAAGCCCTGATCATCATCTTCGGACTCGTCTTCGTCCTCATCGGAATCGGCTTCAGAATTGTCAAAGGCAGGGTCTTCATCCTGCTCAGGATTGCCGCTCACTGTCTCGCTTTGACTCTCACGCTCGGTCTGTTCTCGTTCCAACTCGTCCTCGATAAGTCCGAGGAGGAACTGCCGCTGAGTCATGTTGTTGCGCTGCAGGTAGTCCTTGATCCGCTGAAACAGATCCTCCGGCACCTGCACGGCAATGGTTCTTGTGTTTGCCATAGTGTTTCCTTCCTTCGTCTGAGCTTTCGGGTGAAGTTCATCATCCAGCGCCAGACTGACAAGCTCTGCCATAGTCATGCTGTGATCCCGCAGGTACTGACTGACCTGCGCGTGAAGGTTGGCGTCAATCCGCACGGTGATCCCTTTCTTTCCGCTGTTAGGCATTGTTCTGGCTCCTTTCCAAATAGTTTTTGAGAGCAGCTTCTACAATGTCCTCTAACGGAAGCTTCGTTTCCGAAACCAGCCGAAGAAGCGGCTCCGTAAGCTGAGGCGGAATTTCGATCTCGTATTTTGCTCTCATAGGCACTTCACATTCCCATGACGGGCCCGCTCTCGTCCTCGTCCATGCCTGCGGCCTGTTCTTCGGACAGTTCCTTATCCGTCAGCATACGGAAGGAATCCTCGCCGGGGATGACGCCGAGGCTCCTGCCGTTGTCAAAATCGCAATGCAGGGTGCCGATGTCATCCACAACTTTGACTGTTCCTCTCGTGCCGCTTTTCACGGGATTCGGATCATTTCTCATACCGAGAAGCATGATCCTCGTTCCGGGCGGATATGTTTCCTTATATCGCTGTGCCTGCCTGTGCAGACGATCCCATTCGTTCATGTCGGGTACCTCCTTGTCCTGTTCTGCCGTTATAGCTCCATTTTCCTTCCGTACGGAAAAGAGCACAGCCATATGTCACATTCCTCCCATCGTCATGCCCTGATTATCTATATACTCATCCAACTCGTTGCGAGTCATGATGGAATAGTTGTCGCCGCTGTTCCAGAAGGAGACGAACAGATTGCCGTCCTCAGTGTCAATCGGTTGCTGTTCGAAATGCTCACCGTAGCCGTCCGAATTCTGTCCGCTGATCCACTCGGTGAGAATCTCGGTTTCCGCGTCGGTGAGTTTTTCCTTGAGACTGCACACAATCCTGCCGAAGAGTTGCCCTCTGTAGACATCCACGCCCCATTTTGCGGATACCAGCTTTGCTTTGACGGCATCATCCTCGTCGAAGAATTCAGCCATGTCCATCTCATCGTTGGTGGTATCGGCGTCTAAGGCTTCTTCAACTGCCCATTGGTAGCTTCTAAGAAAACGCCCGTCGACAGGAGAACTGAAGCCCTCATCATCGGTCACCTCTCCGACGAGGGGACAGTAGAACACAGCCTTGACCGGACCGGACTCATAGAGCATCCGCTTGATGGCATCTATAACCTCCTGCATGGAACCGTACTGATCTTGAAGGAGATTCTGTTCCAGCTTGGAGTGGAAATCAGGCTTGGCGTTGTCCACCATGAAAGCCAGCATGTTGGCGTCTGCCAGCGAGTTCCGGTCGTTAAGTGTCAAGAGGAGGTGCTTTCCAACCTCGTCATTGGAATATAGCTTGACGCGCACGACATCGCTGTCTTCATCGGAAAGGGGAATCTGATGCGGGGACTGTCGGATGCCTACTGAATGGAGCTTTTCATACACATCATAGATGTTTCGAGGAAAGTCGAGCACGAGTGTGCCGCCGTCCTTGCTTTCAATGACCACATTGATTTTCATGCTCACATTCCTCCCATGTTTATGCTTTCATCCTCGGGTTCCAATTCTTCGAGGAACTCATCAAGGGTTCTGTCGCTATCGAAGTATACAAAGCTACCGTTGACGAACTGCCCGTCATGCTTCTCGGCGAAATATTCGCCAAAGCCGGGGAAGTCGAAGTATTCTTCCATCTCGATGCTCATCGTATACTCGTCCACATTGTCCACGAGGAAGTGACCGATGTCAGATTCGTTCCTGACATCGGGGAGAAAACCAAACTCTTCGAGGTGTTCTGCGACAGCAGCAATATTGGCGGCACTTTGCACATCGGCGAGTTCAACTGCGGCAGTCAGCTTACCCCAATCCATATCATCGGTGTCCAGCGAGTGGAGCATATTATTTGTCTTATACAGTCCTTCACTACGGATGATGCCTTCAATACGTTTCTCCCATGCACCATTCTCTCCTTGGTTGAGGTAGAACCCGATTTCACAGTCGCTGTCGGAGGGAGCGCCAAGTCGGGCAAGCGCCTTCTTAATTGCGATTTCCTCGCCTGGGAGCAGGAGCAGTTCGGCGCGGCTGTTGTAGCTGACCTCCGCACTGGCGAGAGTGTTCTCGTAGAAGTATTCTGGAAAGGTTTGGCCATTGTACACCTCGGTCAACCCGTCGAATGGATTGTAGATGAGCAGACCTTTCGCAGTAATCTGCGTCAGCCCTCGGTCAATGAGATTCTTGCCGATGGCGGCGTATTTTGGATCGTCTTCGTCGTATGTGGGGATGGAGCTTTCCGTATTTAACACATACGTTCTGCCGATCGTTCCATAGCTGCTGACATCTTTGCAGAGAGTAAAGTGATCGAGGTTGAAGGTCAGATTGATAAGATCCTTTTCAGTAGGGTTTTCCAGCTTGGTGATGCCGACGAGGAACTGATCATATTCGTTATAATCAAAGCTCTCCATCCTTCGGGCAAGATAATTCAGTTCGTCCAGATTGGCAAAGCGGTCTTTCAGCATGAAAAATTCCTCCGGCCAATAGACCTCCGTCACAAAAGCCGACTGCGGAGCATCCCGCCCCTCGATTGCGTGTACCTCTGCCAGCTTTGCATACAGCTCGCTCTCACTGATCGGGAAACGGATATCAATTTCGTGATCGCCGTTCTTGATTCTGATTTTAATCATGGTGCTCTAACCTTTCATAGAAAATAAAAAGGGCTGACTATACAGAATTACATCTGCATAGTCAACCCTAATATTTATAGAGGGAGGTTTGCCCCAAAATATAAGGCAAACCTCCAAGAAAAAATTTTAAATTTTTTCTTGGGAAACGGAAAAAGACGGTTTTCGGGAGGACAAAGCGTTCAAAATCTCTCTAAAATTGAGGGGTCGGTAGTTCAAGTCCTCTCAACAAAGAAAAATATCTTTTTTTTGCACTTAAAAAAGGAGATACGAAAAAACCCAGAAACCGTTGCGGTTTCTGGGTTTTCCGGTGCAATATCTTTTTTGGTTGCACAACATGGTTGCGGGGAATGGACTTGAACCAATGACCTCCGGGTTATGAGAAATTCAAAGTTTGTGCGTTACAATGTTGTTTTGTTGGGCTTGGTGGTGTTGCGTACCAAGGCTCAGAACGGATTTTGTCCCATGTGTACAAAAGGGGGGCTGCATGGTGCCGACCTGTTCCAACCCCTTTTGGGGGCAGTTTTGGGGGCAAATCCGTGAGACAAATTCTTATCCGCGCCGCTCAAATAAATGCGCAGCTTTGGTCTCATATTGAGAAATGCAGATACCTACATCGCAGGGTTCTCGCAAGTGAAAAGCCCTACGAACCAGTATATAAGTTTTATTCTCCAGCAAGAAGTTGTACGCAAGCCAACTATACACCATCCTCGCACACCGCCCCTGTCACCGCGAGAAACGCCCTTGTTTGGGCGCGTTCGCACCGCATCGGCAATGGGTGCCGACTATCCAACCGCATCCCAAAGCGCCCCTTTTTGTGGTGCTTTACCTTTGCCCGAGCGGCTTCATGAAAGCTCGTTTATTTTCGGCTTGTGTTGCAAACCAAGTACACAACCTGATGATCCTGTGCGATTTTGTCGAGCATTTCCAGCGCGCGTTTCGTATGCTCATCATCCAGATTTACAAAGGGGTCATCCAGAATCAAAAACGGTTTCTCATCGCCAAAGAGGGCATCCACAAGCGACAGACGCATACACAACATAATGCAATCTACCGTTCCTGCACTGAAGCTGCCGACTTCACGGGTAGCGCCTTTCTCGTCGATATACAGATGCAAATCCCTATCGACCATAACATCGCCAAGTTGATTACCCATCAGTGTATTGGCATAGTTCTCGAACCCATGCTCTACCTTTCCAACATAGCTATTGGCAAGGTTATCCTTGGCCTGACTCAGCAGGGCAAGCGTTTGATCGGCGAGCGCGCATTTCCTTTCGTCCTCTTCCTGCTCATTTTGAAGGCGTGCCATGCGGTCCTCCCAAGCAGGGATATTTTCGACAGTCCGGCGAATACGGTCACGCTCTTGACGCAAATCTCGCAGTTCCGCCTCAATGTTATCAAGCATTCCTTGAAGCTGCTTTTCAGACGCCTGCAAAATCTCCGGATCAGCAAGATCATTGTCAGCATCGACAACATCAGCATCAACGCCGGGATTTTCTTTCAGGAACGCGTTCAGGTTGCGCTGTGCCTCGCCAAGTGCAATCTTAGTAGTATCTCTGCTCCGAATATCATCATCGGCATAATCGATAAGATTCTCGGGGGTATCGTCCGAAAGCTGATACTTCTGCAGGAAGTTCTGAACCGCAGCATTTGCCTGATTTTTCCGCGAGGTTGCGTTTTCAAGTTCCTGTGTGTAGTGGGCAACGCGTTCCGTTGCCACTTTGTAACGCTCAAAGCGTTTGCGGAGATTCTGGAGGCAGGTATCATACGGTAAGGCTTGATCCAAGGCTTTGTAGGTGAGCAGGATCTCACGAATCGAGGCTTTCAGCGCATCTGCGCGTTCCTGATATTTTGCATTTTCCTCCTGCATAGATTGCTTTTTCTTCATGAGATCGTTATACGCCGTGACCTCGCCGCTTAATGTGCGGATTCCCTGACGCAGATCCTTTGGCAGTTCAATCGGAAAGTACCTATGCAGAACAGGAATAATTTTGGAACGGTCTTCCTCAATCTTTGCTTTCAAATCATCACGCTTTGCGGATACCGTCCGGGCTTCTTCTGTCAACCTCTGGTATTTGCTAAGGCTATCACGCAATCTTTTTACGAAATCATCCCGGTATGTATCGTGGGGATAGTAGCGTTCAAACATTGCTTGAATTTCTTCATTTTTTGCATGGATCTTTGCATCGATCTCTCGAAGTTCGTCCTCTGCTGCAAGCTTTTTTTCATGCAAATCGGCGTAAGCTTTGCTATCGATGCGCAGTTGTACCAGCTTGTTATCCGGGTCGGTAGCATCACCATAAAAACGCAACAGGAAATCATTAAGAGCGTGCTGCAGGTTATACAACTCTTGGTTTTCTTCATCCGAAATGGCACTTGCGGTAATAACGGAGGCGCTGCTCCGCGTCTGACTGTTGACGATGGACTTAGTGTGCAGCCAAAATGCTGTGAGGAATGCTACAAACCCGGCAACCAGAAGAATGATGCCGGGGATTGAGAGCTGCATCACAAAGCAGATAATGCCGAAAACCAACAGTGCTGCACCGGCTCCTCCACAAACCAAGGGTGCTTTAGAGGGTGCCGAAGGTTCTTGTGGAATATCCTGTTGCATAATCGTGGTCTGCGTGTTTTTCTTGGTCGTCAGTTCTGAAATTCTGCGGCTGTCCGCTTGCTTGCTCTGGATTTCTTCCTCGGCAGGGACACCCGCAGCAAAGGTGCGTTTCAACGCATCATATTGCTTTTGCTCATTGTCGGGGAAAATGTGCGCAGATCGGCTTTGAATCAGCACATCGCGATCATGGAGAGTCTGTTCACAATCGCTTAGTGCTCTGTCATCCGGGATGCCGCTTTCAAACAGTTCCTGAAGCTGTGCAAGACATTTTTGATTTTCCGCTGATATGGATAGGTCCGTATATTGACGCTGTGCATCGCTGAGGTCATCTGCAGCTGTCATACAAGCTTGCAGCTCTGCTTCTGTTGGAGTTCCAGCGGCAAACTGCTTGGACAATGCATCCAACCGTTCAAGCTCCTCCGGCAGCATCTGCGCGGTCATCTTGGCAGAAACCTTTCCAAGTTCCTTGCAGTCCCGGTCGCATTGTTCAATATCCGCGGCAACCTGTTCGGTGTTTGCAAACCAGCGCTGTTCGCCTTCGGTGATTTCCTTGTCGGCATCACTGAACTTCAGTGCCTGAAGTCGTTGACCTTCCTGTTGTATAATGCTCAGGTTCTCCCGCTGTTCCTTGATTTCCTCGGCAGTAGGGTAACCGACCGGATAACCTTCGTCCATTTCCTGAAGATACTGCTGCTTCTTCTCGACTTCCAAGCGCAGGCTATTCAGCTGCTTCTGATTGGCTATACGGACCTTCTGATCCGACGCCAAACGAATCTTTTCTCGCAGATTATTTACAGCATCCGTTTTGATAGCTTTTTCACCATTCAAGCGATCAATGCTTTCCACAACCTCCTGCAATCCCGGTCGCAGCTGTTCTGCTTTATATTTATCACTTTCAAGCCTAAGACGTTCACGTATTATTTCGTTGATAGCGCCGCCCTCGCCTCGATAAGCACGGAATTTTGTGCGATAATCGTGCAACCTTTTTTCTGCCGTGTCGTAGTTGCGGAGGTCATTGGTGTCGTCGACCAGATTACTAAGCTTTGACCGAATAGAAGTAGTTGCCTGCATATCGTTGGCAGATAGCTGCGGAACATAGGTGCTGCGCGCGAATGAGTCTGCATCCAGCTGAAACAATTCCTCACCGAGTTTTTCTGAAAACCGGGTGCTTGGGCGCCGATTAGTTAGATCCAACAGCGAGAATGTGTCTTTAGCGGCAGTCTTGCCAAAGTAACGCGTAACGCGGTAACTGACATCCTGCACTTCAAACTCCAAGTAGCCGCCATATTTTCCGCCCTGCCAGGGATCGTATCGTTTACGTTCATTTTCTACGATATTACGGGCGCCAGTGCGGGGAAAGCCATAGAACATCGCTTTAATAAAGGCGGCAAAGGTACTTTTGCCGAATCCGTTACTTTGGCAAATGGTGGTCAGCCCTTCGGCAAAGCTGAAGTCGAAGTCGGAGAGTACGCCAAAGTTTTCAATATGGCATCGAATCAGTTTCATAGCGTGATCTCCTCCCCCATCAGTGCCTGCATACCGGTGCGGATGATTGCCGCTTTATCTTCCTCGCTGGCATCTGAATCCAATACCAAACGGATAAATTCACCCTTGAGCGAAATGTCGTGTTTGTAGTCCTCCGGGTTTATCGCCAGATGTGTTTGATCCTTTACTTTAACAAAGAAGAAATCTCTTTTTACAAGATTCTGCAGGTACGATACCGCAAGATTTGCAGTGGGATCTACCCCGCCGGAAAGAAGGAACTCAACCATGTCCTCTGACGGGATGCCCTGTGCAGCGACCTTCATTTTCTGACCGATTTCGGAATTCTTGGTCAAGCCGCTAATATCAACCGGAATACGGTGCAGCTGCCGACAACTGAACGGCACAAATTCATGTTCCAAATGGCCAGACTCTACAGCGAGCAAAACGAAGCCCTTCGGGCCGCATTCATCAAAACCTCGTCCTTCCAAGCATCCTGAATAGCAATAGATGCCTTCACTGTCCAACGGCTGTTCCAAGTAGGTGTGAATATGCCCCAATGCCAGATAGTTAATTCTCTTGTTTTTTAGCAGAGAAAGGTTTATCTCATCCACATCAGAGGAAGAACCCACCTGTCCGTGCAGTGTAACAATGTTTACGACACCGTTTTTATGCGGGATATTCAGATAGAGCGAATGAGCATTGGCTTCAAAAATCTCAATGCCGGAGATGGCTACGCCGTCATATTCGTAGGTAGCCCATTCTTTACTGAAGAGTTTCAAGTTAGTCGGTATGTCGTGATCGGCAAATGCGTAGGTTGTGTCATCATGGTTGCCGGCAAGATACAGATAATCAACATTGGGTGTGCGCCGCACGGCGTCAAGGATTTCGTCTATCGTTCGAACTTTGACGCGCTCACCATCAAACATATCTCCCGCCAGAATGACTGCGCGGACATCGTTTTTTGCGGCATACTCTGTCAGTCTGAGAAATGAGTGGATGATTTCTGTGTTTCTGGTCGATGCCTGCTCCTCGGTCATGTGGGTTTCCATCGGAGAATCAAGATGCAGGTCAGCACAATGAATAATCTTTGTCAATGATTTCAACTCCTGTCTGCAAGAACATTGGGCGGGAACTTATCGCTATGATCTTGTTTTGATTATACTGTATTTTAACTGTAAAATCTACTGTATAATGCAAAAAAGCACCTGCTTTGCAACAGCAACTCGATTTATAGAGCATTTTTTGTTGGCAAAACAAATTCAAACGGACTTCTCCGAAAAACAGCCATGCTGTTTGTGCCTGCTCCTTACTAAGTTCTGCACAGGAAAAGCCCGTAAACGAGCGATTTTTCTTCGTTCTGCAACACGAATTCTAAATATACCCATGTACGGTTGCTGTATCCAGAGATTAAAGCAATGATTGATCGTTATATTCACTTCTACAACCACGAGCGCATCCAGACAAAGACCGGAGTGGCGCCACTGACGCTGCGCCACTCCGCTTAAACTTCATATCGCCTACATAGGGGGCTTTTTGTGCTGTCCGCACAAACTGGAGCAGTTCAGGACATAACGAGGGCAATATTCGTCAGCGAACAGACGGACGGTGGGAGGTTCGGCTATCCGCCGGAATCGACTACAAAACCGGCAAGCCCAAGCGTACATCCACCTGCTGCAACACCCGGCAGGAGGCCATTGCCATTTTGCAGCAGCAAGCCCACGAAGTCCGCACACAGGGCTGGCACGATCCGATGTCCGTGACACTGGGAGAGTGGTATGAATACTGGCTGGATACCTACATGAAGGACACAGTCAAGCAATCCACCTACGCCAGCTACCGCAGCTACTTAAACAAGCACTTTTGTGTACTGGGAAAAATCCTGCTCAAAAAGCTGGAGCCGCACACTTTGCAGGAGTTTTACAACTACAAATTCCGTGAGGAAGGCTTATCCCCCAAGACCTTGCGTAACTACTGATGCGCTGTCGATTCTGTACGATTTGCAGAATTGCAAAGAGCAAGCGGAAGATAGCGCGACCGTGGAAAGGATTGCCGAACGGCAAAGGCTTGTCAGCGATATAATTTCCTGGCTTTTCTGGGGGAAAGCGCCGCTTTTTGAAATGGCGGTAAAGGCGTATACAAATGCGCCGAGCGATGCAGATATTACCGTGCATATATCGGATACCGGAAACGTTCCCGCTTATGATCTCGGTATTCCTGTGCTGCGTAATATCGCAATGGAATACATCGGCGAGCTTCTGGATGTGCTGCGCAGCAGACAGCAACGTGAAAAAAGTCTTAGTGAGCGTGAAGAAGATGGCGAGCATTGAGAAACGTACCGGGAAACGCGGCACATCCTACCGGATCACCGTTACCGTGGGGCGCGATGCGTCCGGCAAGATGTTGCGACATTACAAAACCTTTACCCCGCCCGAAACATGGGGCGAGGCCAAAGCCGAGCGGGAAGCCCAGCGGCAAGCCGCTCTTTTCGAGGAAGAGATCAAGAAGGGCTTTGCGCTGGATAACCGCCAGACGTTTGAAGAATACGCCGCTTATGTCATTGAGCTAAAACGGCGGCAGGGCGTCAAGGAAAGCACGTTGGAGCGCTACAACGCCTTGCTCGCGCAGATATTCCCGGAGATCGGCTATTTGAAGCTCTCGGATATCCGCCCCGCTCACTTGAACAATCTTTACACCAAACTGTCAAAATCCGGCGGCGACAGGACAAGGGGACGGCTACAGCGCGAACGGATATAAAAGCCGTTATAAAGGCGCAGAAGCTCACAAGGACAGAGGTGGCGCAGCGTGCCGGGGTTTCCTCCTGTACGATGCGGAAAGCGTTTACGGAGACCGTCAGCCGCGATACCGCAGAGAAGATCGCGCAGGTGCTCGGAAGGAAGCCGGAAGCGCTCTTCACCTTTGAGCGGGACGAATCGCCGCTTGCCGCTAAGACGATTTTGGAGCACCACCGGTTAGTATCAACGATTTTGGCAACAGCGGAAAAAGAGATGCTTGTACCGTACAATGCCGCCGCAAAAGCCTCTCCGCCGAGACCGAAAAGAAAACCGCCCAATTATTACCAGCCGGAAACGGTGCACGCGATTTTTGATGCAGCAGACGCAGAGCCTTTGAAGTATCGCGCTTTTATTTACCTCATAGCCGTTACCGGTGCACGACGGGGCGAGATCGCCGGTCTGAAATGGGAAAAGATTGATTTGAAAACCGGCACAGTCGTTATTGACCGGGCGCTGTACTACTCCGTCAAACGCGGCGTATACGAGGACACAACGAAAACCAGCGACCACCGCGCTATGAAGATACCGCAGGAAGCGATTTTGCTTTTGAAGCAGCTTAGGCGTGAGCAGCTTGAAACGCGCCTAAAGAACGGCGACCGTTGGCAAGAAAATGGGTATATCTTCACGCAGGATGACGGAAAACCAATGAATCCGCAGACATGGACACGATGGATGAGCGAATTTAGCAAGCGCCACGGTCTGCCGCACGTGAACCCGCACGCGTTTCGTCATACCGCTGCGTCGGTACTGATCGCGAGTGGTACGGATGTCGTTACCGTCTCGCGAATGTTGGGACACGCAAGCGTTACCACAACGGAAAACTATTATTCGCACTTGATCGAAGAAGCAAAGGCCGCCGCATCGGACGCGCTCACGGACGTTTTGCTGCGCCGCAGGGCATAAAAATAGCGGCTCCGCACACGCAGAACCGCACAGCACAAAGGGGCATTTTAGGATAGCTGTTCCCCAAATGTTCCCCAAATTCGGAATTTCCGCCGGTTTTTTCCTCGGCGCATAAGAAAAGAAGAAACCCTGTAACCGTTGAGATTACAGGGTTTTCTTAATGGTTGCGGGGAATGGACTTGAACCAATGACCTCCGGGTTATGAGCCCGACGAGCTACCAACTGCTCTACCCCGCGATATTGCAAGAGTTATATTACCACAGTTTGTGCCGCCCGTCAACACCCAAACGAAAAAATATTTTGACGGTCTTCGCCGTCAGCCCTCCATCTGCCGCCCGAGGAATCCCGCCACCGTCTGCGCGAGCTTGAATTCCAGATCCGTCGCTGCCGGAGAGCCGGGGTGCGAGAGGAACATCACACAGCCGAGCACGTCGCCCTCGGCCAGGATCGGCGCGGCCACCGCGATGGCGTGATCCTCCGCCGATTCGACCGGCCGGGGCGCGCGGCTGCCCGAATCCGTGCGCACGGCTCGGCGGTTTTCCATGATCTCCTCCAGCGCCTTGCTGACAGGTTTTTCCAGCAGCTCCTTTTTCCCGCCGCCGGATACGGCGATCATGCTGTCGCGGTCACATACGGCGACCGTCCCGCCTGTGGACTTATAGAGCGATTCGCAGATCTCCGCGGCATAGCTGCTCAGCTCGCCCATGGGCGAGTATTTTTTGAAAATGACCTCGCCGTCCTTCTCCGTGTAGATCTCCAGCGGGTCACCCTCGCGGATGCGCAGGGTGCGGCGGATCTCCTTGGGGATGACGACGCGGCCGAGATCGTCCCTTTATGTCAAGTAGGTGCAAAAAAATTTTACAAACTATCCGAAAAGCCTTTAATATCAATGGCTCTGGGCTTTCCGGACGGTGCTACGATGCGCCTACGAGGTTTCGATAGATTATGTTATTTTAGGAGCAAATTCGACAGATTTGCCCCGAAATGAAACACCGGAGTCAATTCGCAACTCCGATGTTTTCATCGGTGTCGATTTTTGATTCGTTGAACTTCCAGACAATTTCGATTGTCTCAGTGTCATAAACAAGTACACGTTCAACTGCATCATACAGATGCTCTCTAAGTTTGTCATCAGACAAGCCGGTCATCCGGCTTGCTGCTTCATGTTGTTCTTCTGCATCGAGACTTTGCTGATGGAAGACCTCAAGCTGGGTTTCACAGGATTCAAGCTGCTCTTTCAGGGCGGCTTGTTTTTGTGCAAGGGCGTCTTTGCCGGACAGATACTCTTCCGGAGTCAGCTTCCCTTCACGGTAGTTTTCATAAATCGTAAACTTCTCACGATCACAGGCATCATACTGAGCTTTCAGCAGGACGAGCTGTCTTTCCAGACTTTCACCTTTGCTTTTCGCTGCCTTTCTGACGGCTGCGGATTCAACACTGACGATCTCGATCTGTCTTTTCAGTGCTTCAAAGACGATTTCTTCAAGTGCGCTTTTCCGCCAGCGGACGTTTTCACACGGGCTTCCATCGTGATACCGATGGGATGGACAGGCAAATACGGTTCCATTGGCTTTCTCAAGTTTTCCGCCGCAATGGGCGCAGAAGTAAACTCGGTCTGACTGGTCATGGGAACTTCGGACAAACTTTCTACGCCTCTGGATTGCCTCTTGTGCCTGTTCGTATTCATCCTTTGTCACAATCGCCTCATGCGCATTTTCGCGGATATACCATTCTTCTTTGGGAACGCGCCGCTGGTTTTTGTCACGGATGAATCTGCTTTCGCGGATATGGTTGACCATTGTTCCAGTGTACTTCACGCTCTCTATCATAGTCAGAATACCGCGATGTGTCCACTGTGGCTTCTTGGAAGACGCCTTTCTGGACACGGCTTTATGCTGGGCGGGTGTTGGAATGCCCTCCGTATTCAGTCCCTTTGCAATCTGTGTGCAAGACTTGCCACCAATCACTTCCATGAAAATACGGTGGACTATCGGAGCGGTTTCCACGTCGATGATAAGGTGATGCTTGTCAGCAGGATCGGCTTTATACCCGTATGGGACTGTGTTCACAAACTTTGCCTTCTCCTGTTTCATTCCCATTGCAGACTTGACCTTCTTGGACAGGTCTTTGCTGTAATAGTCGTAGATGAGGTTTTTGAAGGCAATATCCATACCGATAGTCTTGCCTTCATGTTTCGCGCTGTCATAGTGGTCATTGATAGACTTGAAGCGGATGCCGAGAAACGGGAAGATATGCTCCAAATAGTCACCAACTTCAAGATAGTCTCGCCCAAAACGGGAAAGGTCTTTCACTACAATGCAGCTAATTTCCCCATGCTTCGCATACTCTATCATCTTTGCAAAGTCAGGGCGATCAAAGTTTGTACCGGAGAAGCCATCATCACAGAACTCTATACGAGGCAGATCGCAGAGAAGCGGATTCTGATCCAGATGACGATTGATGAGCATACGCTGTGATGCGATGCTGTTGCTCTCGTCCTTGATTTTGTTTGTGCGCTTGTCAACGTCTTCAAGCGACAAGCGCAGATAAATTGCGATTTGCTGCTTCATCAAGCAACCTCCTTCCTGATTTTCTCGCAAGTCTTCGTAAGTGCTGCAAACTCGTCCATATAGCTGAGTTTGATTTCCAATGTGCCGTCCTCATGAATTTTCATGGTCTCGATGAAAGCGTCTGCCATTTCTTCGGAGATTTCCGTCGCGTCGTGGAAACGGCGGATCATCTGTTTCCACTTCATTTCGCCGGTAATCTGTTCCTCTGTCTGATTCTTTGGCGCTTCCAGCTCAGATAGGTTTCTCTCAATCGCCCGGATGTCCTCCATGACGATCTCTTTATGATGGCTGTATTCGGCATCAGAGAGCAATCCTTCCTTGAGATCAACATACATACCGCTAAGGAGGGACTGCTTTTGCGCAAGTTTTTGACGCAGTGTCCGTATCTCCTGAACGGTATTGTCTTGCTTAATCATGACTTTTTTCATTGCCAGCAGAGAATGAAGCGTCTTCTCCATATCGAGGAATACTTCCATCTGAGACTTGATGAAGGAAAAAACTGCATCGTCAAGATCCTGCTTCCGTATTTTCACGTCGGAACAACCTCTTGTTCCATGCTCGGCGTAGGTCGGGCATTTGAAGGTGAAATACACCTTGTCCTTCTTCGTGCTGATGGAACGCTGCAATTTCATAATTGCTCCGCACTCGGCACATACAAACTTCTTCCCATAGATATTTTTCGCTTTGGGTAGATGATCGTACTTGCCTGAATTGGCTCTCGTGCGTTCTACGGCTGCACGGTTGATCTCCTGCACCTTTTCAAACAGTTCTTCACTGAGAAGTGGTTCATGGGTGTTTTTTGCGATGATCCATTCGTCTTCGGACGTGATGTGATAAGGGATGCCTCCATAGAGACACTGACTGCCTTTCTTCTGAGCTAAATGCCCGATATAGACGATGTTTTGAAGGATTTCGGTTATCATGTGCTTGTTCCACAGAATGACCCGATCCTTCTTATTGAAGTTCGTTTCCACCCCACGCTCCCGTTTGAGCTGACTGGGGGAAAGAATACCGGCGTCGTTGAGCTTTTTGTTGATGCCCATGTAGCTGACACCTTCGGCTCTCCATTGAAATATCTGGACAACAATCGGCGCAGTCTCAGGGTCGATCAGAAGATGGTTCTTGTTCTCAGGGTCTTTACGATAACCATACGGTGCATAGTTTCCGATATAATCCCCGCGCTCCATCTTCGCTTGAAGGGCTGTTGTGACCTTGCGCGAGATGTCCTTCGCATAAAAATCATTGACGATGTTCGACAGGGAGGCGGATAAATGCCCCTCGCTTGTTACCGTCGCAGTATCAAAGGAGTCATTGACGGAGATAAAGCGCAGATCGAAGAACGGGCAGACCTTTTCAATGAACTGAGATGTTTCAATATAGTTTCTGCCGAGACGGGATAAGTCCTTCACCACGATGCAATCTACAATGCCCATCTTGACGGCTTCCATCATCCGGTTAAACTCTGGACGGAGAAAATCGGTTCCGGTATAGCCGTTGTCAACGAACAGCGCCGTCTTCTCAAGATACGAACGTGACGCAATATAGTCTTCAAGGAGCGTGGTCTGGTTCTCAATTGAGTCCGAACCTTTTCCGTTATCCTCGACGGAGAGGCGGACATATAGAGCGGTTTTCCAGCGGCGGATAGGAGTATCAACTGCTGGGGCAGGGAGATTTTGCTTTTTCCGCGATACTCGTGCCATTAGACCACCTTCCTTTCAAAGCGAATGACTTTATTCGCGTCCTCCTTTTCCTGACGTTCGCGCAGGAACTCGACGATAGATGCAAAGCGGTCACAGTGCATGAGACCGACATCAATGTCTTTGTTCTCTCGAATATGAATATAGTCGATTAGGTTGACCACGGTGCTTCGAGTGAGTTCCTTGATATTTGCGTATTTTCTGAATTGCTCAAGCCAGCTTTGTTGCTCTGCCAGCCCACCCATCACGCTGTTTCGCTCACTGGTGAGCCGCATAATGGTGTCGCTTGCCTCCTTGATCTGCTGGTCGAACTGAGCTGTGAAGGCTTTGTATTCCTCACGGCTGATAAAATCGCTCTTGAAGTCTTCATAAGCACCGGTTTTCAAGCGGCGGTTCTTATCAATGATTTCTTCTTGAAACGAAATTTTTGCTTTGATCTTCTCAATCTCACGGTTTTCCCAAGCCATATCATCAATCCGCTTCAACGCATCTGCCATGTTCATAGCGGCATCAATATGTCCCTGAACAACAGCGAGAACGGCGTCATATACAACAGATTCTTTGATGCTGTGAGCCGAGCAGGAGGTCTTGTCGCTCTTGTTGCCACCGCAGATGAAATAGGCATATTCCTTTTCTCCGCAGCGTGATACTCTGCGTACCATCGGGCTTCCGCAGTCAGCACAATAAATCTTCCCGGAAAACGGATGGACGCCGGTTGCACCGGACGGGCTTCTTGTATCATCAAGCATGAGCTTCTGAACAAGATCGAATTGAGCATGAGCAATGATAGGCTCATGGGCATTTTCTGTCCGCGCCCACTCGCTTTGCGGCTTCACTATGGTCTTTTTGACCTTGTGGTTCGGAGAAGTGGTTTTGCCCTGTACCAGTGTTCCGGTATAAATCTCGTTCTTGAGAATGCGATATATCGCAACGGCACTCCACAGAGCGACCTTCTTCGTCTGGAAACAGGTGCGTTGCTTTGAGCCATTCGCCTTCTTGTACTCAATCGGAGAAGGGACATTGGCGTCATTAAGCCGGTCTGCGATCTGAGCCGGAGACAGCCCCTCTATCTTCCACTTGAAAATGTCCTGCACAACCGGCGCGGCAACCGGGTCAATCACCAACTGGTTCTTGTTGTCCGGTGATCTCAGATACCCGAAAACCACACGAGAGCCGACAAACTGTCCGTTCCGTCGCTTCGCATCAAGGTTTGATCTGACCTTGATGGAGATGTCACGGCAATAGGAATCGTTCATCAGGTTCTTGAACGGAAGGACAAGCTCGTTGTCTGCCGCTCCGGGCTGTGCGCTGTCATAGTTGTCGTTGATTGCAATAAAGCGAATACCGAGGCGGGGGAATATCTTCTGGATGTAGTCACCAGCCTCAATATACTCACGACCAAAACGCGAAAGGTCTTTCACCACGATGCAGTCAACCAAGCCAGCGCGGACAGCCTCCATCATTCTGTTGAAGTCAGGACGCTCAAAGTTTGCGCCGGTAAAGCCGTCATCGCAGTATTCTTTTACTACGGTAATTTCCGGGTGCTTCTTGAGGTATTCCTTGATGAGCATTCTCTGGTTTGAAATGCTGTCACTCTCAAGTTTTTCGCCGGAAATAGAAAAGTCGCCATCTTCCTTTGATAATCTTAGGTAGATGGCGGCTTTATAATCTTTATCCAAAGATAATTTCAGCATAAAACGCCACTCCTTACTTTATTCCGGTCTGATAACCCGAAAACTAAAGTAGCAGTGGTGTTTCGCTGATTTTGTCCATGCTTATTATAGCACAGTCCAAAGCAATTATCCAGCCTTTTCAGATTTGTTCACAAAAAAGATTCTTTTGGGGTTATCCGACGGCTTTCTCACATACTTGCAAGCAGATTTACGAAATTGTCATTGATCGTAGCCTGAGTATTTGCGTAGGAAACCCTAACTACCGTGTTGCCGACCTTAAACATATAGGGATTTTTGATCTGCTCCACATAGGATTTCATCCGATCTTCTACCGACATGGAACGGTCAATTTTGACGTCCCGAATATCCACCAAGGAGTCGAGAAGTTCTTTTCTGCTTCTCTCATTCTCCATAACATCACCGCCTTTTCACGAGTATTCTTACCCAATATTTACCTTCTTATGCGTTAAGCCGCGAGAACACTTTATCAGCAAATTGATAGGCAGCAGTCATGAGGACCGCTGCCCATAGTATTCACTGATAAGTCCTTTCGGACGTTTTCACAGTGTTCTACTTCCGGCATATTTGCAGCTCGCGCCCCTGCCGAATTGGGAATGCTGCGGACTACCAATGGTCAATCGGTATCATGGGACTCTCACCCCTCCGAGGATCGCTCCGAGCCGCCCCTTCAAAGAAAAGACGGAAGTATCATTATACCCGGCATCTGC
>ERZ857480.87284-NODE-135283-length-39927-cov-103.0026_pt1 | contig 39927 bp, 75 predicted proteins | sample MGYA00519767_ERZ857480 | MGnify/ENA primary metagenome ERZ857480 (study PRJEB31778, sample SAMEA3449210) | human gut metagenome | biome: human gut; feature: human-associated habitat; material: faeces | place: United Kingdom | collected 2010/2012 ...
AACATGACAGCATTCGACAGGCCCACTTTTGGCAAACTTATTGCTCAAAAACCGAAGAAATTAAGGTGATGTAAATGAACATCCAAGAAGTGTGCAGAATCCGTAAAGAAGAATTGAAACTGACCTATCAGGACATTTCCGATATTTCCGGCGTTCCGTTGTCCACTGTTCAGAACTATTTTTCTAAATTGTCGAAAGCTCCATCTTTTTATACCGTTGTTGCAATCTGTAAAGCTCTTGGCATTTCGATCGATAAGACGTGTGAAATCATAGAACACTTAACGCCGACTGAGGAAACCTTACAAGCGCGGAATGATGAGTTGGAACGCCATGTTGACGCGAAAGCGGACATGATTGAGATCATGCGGCGCGGTGTCCGTATCCGCAACAACGTGATTGCTATAATGTTTGTCATTATCGTTCTGCTGGCTGTATGGTGCTTGTACATTGATTGGAGGGGGATTTGATGAGAGCGGCACTATATATCCGCGTATCTACGGAAGAACAGGCACGGAACGGCCTGTCATTGGGGGATCAGCGGGAATCCTTGTTGGCGTATGCCGCAGACAACGGTATGGAGGTTGTCGGCGTATACGAGGATGCTGGAATATCCGCAAGAAAACCATACAAGCGGCGACCAGCACTTCTGCGTTTATTGGCAGATTGCAAAGATGGGAAGATCGACACGATTCTATTTGTCAAGCTGGACCGTTGGTTCCGCAGTGTAGCTGGATACTACGCCGTGCAGGAAGAATTAGACCGCTGCCACGTCACATGGCAGGCCACGCGGGAAGATTACGAAACTCGCACGGCATCCGGGCGGCTAAAGGTGAATATCATGCTGTCGGTAGCGCAGGACGAAGCTGACCGCACCAGCGAGCGAATCAAGGCCATTAACGAAGGCAAGCGATTGAAGGGCCAGCCTACCACATGGAGAACACCCATCGGTATCTGCGTGAAAGACCGGCACTACGCCATTGATGAAGAAACCGCAGATGCGGCGCGAGATATGTTCCCTGCCTTTATACGGCTGCAAAGCATCCTTGCCTTAAGGCGGTATATGGCAACGGAGTGGGGGATCAAGCGCTCGTACAACAAATACAAGGATGCTTTGTCGAATCGATTGTACTTAGGCGAGGCGTTCGGCGTGGAAAACGTATTGCCCTCGCTTGTCGATCAAGAAACCTTTAACCTTGCCGGAAGAATCCTGGAACAGCGAAGCCAGCGGAACGCCAGTGCGGACCGGATATATTTGTTTACCGGGATTCTCCGCTGCCGGGAGTGTGGGAGAAACATGCAGCCGGAGACTGTAAAGAAAGTATACAAGTACTACCGATGCAGAACGCACACACTTGACCCAGCCGACTGTCCGCACATTCTCAGAATCCGAGAAGATGTGCTGGAGGATTACCTTTTGCGGGAATTTGAGGGGATCGCAAAAAAGTATTACTCCAAATCAAAAACCGCAGAAAAAAAGCCGCCCAAAACGGCGGAGCAAATCAAGCGGAAAATGCAAAAACTAAAAGACCTGTATCTTTCGGATTTGATTGAAATCGAAGAATACAAAAAGGACTACACGGAATTGAAACAGCAGCTTGCGGCAATAAACCCCGAGCCTATAAAAGAATTTGATCTTGAAACCTTACGGCGGGAATTGAAGGAATATCCTGATTTAGACCGGCAGGCAAAAAAGGAATTTTGGGTACGCACGATCCAGCGCATCGACGCAGACAATGACGGTGCGTTTTTTGTAACGCCCAGTTAGTTTTATTTTCATGTCACAACGCCTACGTCAAAATATAACTAACCCCCCGGCATTTGCCGAGGGGGTTAAGTTTAGCTTTCCAATTTCCGCATGACGCTATTATAAACCCGCTCGTTGACCACTTTCAAGCTGTCCATCAGCTCGTCCATGACCTCCCACGCACGGGCTGGGTCAACGTTAGACACCGCCCGGAGGAAATCGCTGTCCGGTGCGGGAACCGCAGAATACGCCTCAACCATACGGTTTTCCCTCACCGGCTCTCGGTTCTGGTTTTGGATGGTATACAGCGCCGCCAGCTTTTCATAGTTTGCCCAGCTGGATTCTTCCGTCTCTAACCGCTTGATCCATAGCGCCACTTCTCGCTCGTCAATCATTGGGGCCTACCCCCTTTAGTCCTCCATCATGTCCATTGCACGGCGCAGGGCGTCCTTGATGCGATCATCGTCGGTTTCCCGCATCATATCGTTGATCTGATCGCGCAGATGCTCAGTTGCGTCCGTGCGGCTGTAATGACCACGGACATAATGCCGACGGGCATAGGAGTTGCCACGGCTGTAGCCGCGCATATCATCGTCCAGATAGCGCCCGGAATATCCACGCTCGTCCATCGCCTCGATCTTGTCGATGTTTTTGATGGTATCCGTCAGCTTGTGGGCAATGTCCAGATCCCCGGCGCCCAGCTCGCCCTTGCGGATCAGCTCGTCAAGTTCCTTGCAGAGCATATCCCGCAGTTCATACATAGATTTCATTCCCATTGTGTTCTCCTTTCTCAGCAAACTCTGGTAATGATAAGGTTCGCGTTGCTCACGTCAATGTCCTCGCCACTAACGTTGCGGATGGACAGCGACGCGCAGCAGCCCTTTGTAACGTCAACGTACTCGGACGCCGCCACGTTAAAAAATGCCCCCGCAACCGTGGGCGTCACCGTCGCAACGGAGGACGGGAGCGGCTCACCGTCAACCGCAATGGCAATGGAGATGGGACCGGGTGTCCCGCCGGTGCTTACGGCAATATTGCCGATAAAGTCCACCTTGTAGCGGACGCGGCACTGGGAGCAGTTACCACGGAGGTTAAACAGGCCGGAGCCTGCGCGGTGCGTCACAAGGCCCTTAGTGCAGGGAATCGGTGCTTCCGTAAAAAGCACGTTCTGGTTTGCCGCTACGGTCTGTGCGGCAATGGCAGTGTATTCAGGCATAGAAATCTCCTTTCATAAAATCAGCGGCAGGGCTACTGCCCCGCCGCTTTGTCATCAGTATCGGCACGGGGCCGAACATTTTGTTGGCGTCAACAAAACATTGCCAACAAAAAGCTACGCTATGCAGTTGTCAGCAGCCGCATCCGGCAAACTGGTTGCAGCAATAGGGGTTCTGCACCGTGTAGGCCGGAATGGGAGAAGGCCGGAGCTGGGACACCAGATAGCTGTTCTGTGCCGCCTGAGATGCGGCCAGCTTCAAGCCCTGGTTCTCGCTCTGGAGATCCTGCAGCTTGCTCTGGGTCAGGAAATCCAAAATGGCGCGGCTGTTGCTGTTGGCATTGTCGATAATGTCCCGGGTGGCGTTCTGCACCGTGTTCCGGGTATCGCACGCCTGCGCGGCCATGTCATAGCGCACGCCCTCGATGCTGCGCTGGGTGTTGCAGCAGCACTCAGCGGCCTGCATCTGCATGGCAGTCAACTGCTGCATGAGAGCCGCCTGCTGGTTACTGCGGGAAAGCTCAGCCTGCCCAAAGCCGTTTGCCATCGCCATGTTGGTGCCGTTGATAAGCTGCGCCTGCTGGTAAAATCCGTCGCAAAGACCCTGATTTACACTGTCGATCTTGCGCTCGACATTGGCAAAATCAGAGGTCAGGACATAACCGTCCATCACGCCGTTGCCGCCGCCACCGAAACCGAAGCCGTTACCCCAGCCGCCGAACGCAGCGAAAATGAGGAACAGCACGATCCACCATGCGCCATCGCCGCCCCAGCCGAAGCCGTTACCGTTTCCGGTGTTGGCAGGAGCCACAGGCATAGTCAGCATGGTGCCGTCAGAGGAAAGAGACATAGTATCACTCCTTTTGAAAAAATATTTATATCAAACCGTGGCCACGATTTTGATTACTTGAAAAGCCCCTGAAATTGGTTTGCCATTGACTGTATCTTGTTCAACTGATCTTGTGAGATTTTGCCGCTTTGCAGCATCTTCTCCACTTCCGCTTTTGGGTCGCCTTTAAAACTTGCCTTGAACTGCTTGAACTGCTGTAAAAGCTGAGGAAAGCCGCTCATCGACCCCGGCATCTGTCCGCCACCTAACGCATTGAAAAACGGATTGTTACTCATCGTCCTCTTCCTCCTCTACCTTGCGCTTCTTCTTGCCCTTCAATTCGCCCACAAGCGCCGCTAGTGCGTCGAATTCTTTTCTGGTGACACAAACTCCACGCCCTTTTCCTGCGTGGCTGTACGGGGCGTTTCTGTGCGTTCTACGAGGTCATAAATCGTGAGGGACGGTTTACCGCTGGCATCCGCCTTCTTGAGGTACACCGTAGGCGCGGAGCTGTCCCACAAAGCCACGGCGGCATTGGGTGCAATCATCCAGTTCCGGGCCTCCTGTTCGCCGCTGACCCACTGCACACCGCTCTGCGCCACCGGATTCTGAGGGGGCTGTGGTGCCATCATTGGAGGCATCTGCTGTTGACGGAGTTGTGCCAGATTATCCGGCATGGGCTGTGCATAATAAGGGTTTTGCCATCCGTAAGGTGTGTAAGCCATTTTAGTCATCCTCCTTGACCCAGTAATACAAGATGTTCTCGTTGCTGCTGTCCCAGCTGTCCCAGATCATGCCGTCGCAGACGCAGACCACATGGCCGGACAGAGCCAGAATATAGGTGCCTTTTGGGTGATCCTCCGCAAATTGGCCCACCGTGTAGCAGTCTGGGCAGGTGTCCGGCACGATGTACCGCCGATATCCGATGCTGCGGAGATACCGCCCCCAACAGGCGTTTGCCGACGGCATATCCCCGTCCAGATACCCTTGGATACAGAGCCGCAAATAAATTTCGCCCCAATCCATCCCGGTAGCCTTGACGATTGCCCGCACGGTGCAGTCCCCTACATTTTTCCCGCAGGGGTTGGGGTTGAAATGGTTATACATACTCCCTCCGGTCATCGTATAAAAGCTCAATCATGCGCACACAGCGTTCCAGCTCCGCTGGATCGGTCTGCGCTATGATCTCTCGCGCCAACTCCGCCGGATACCCGCAGGCCAAAAGCCGCTCGTACATTGTGTGCGCCTCCTTTACACGTATATGATACAAAAAATCCGGACAGCCAAACTGCCCGGAAACTGCCTGTATTCTGCCCTCAAACTGCCATAAAAATATTTTGAGAAATTCGGTTTAACCTATTGACAATAGGTTAAACCTATTGTATATTATAGGTACAGTAAAGGAAAGGGGTACGCGAAAATGTGGAAGGAAGGTAGCATCAAGGTCAACGGCGAGAGTTTTCACTACTGGATGAAGCAATACGATGAAGGTTCTAAATGGGGAATTGATGGAGGTCGCATTTCCAAGCTGATGCTCAAGCGGAACGGCGAAATTGTTTGCAACTATGACAGAGGTTGGGACATAGAACCCGCCGACGAGAACACCCGTATTGCCACGGAGCATCTGATCCGCAGCGACAAAGGAGAATGAAAATGAAAACCATCTACATCAAGATTTCCGGCTATGATACTTTTTACAAGGCCGTTTTTTCCGTGCGTAAATCCAACAAGGGAAACCGCATCGCCCATCTGGAAGAAAAAACCGAGATTTCCAAAGCCGCATATTACAAGATCCCTGCCGAAAATCGCGCGATTTTTAGCGGTGACATTAACCGGGACATCCACGAAATCGGGAACACTGCGCTGCTGGATCTGATCGAAGCACAGGAGGGGGCCTGAATGCCGGATAGCGAAGCGAAACGCCAGTGGATGTCGCAAAACACCACCTTCATCGGGCTAAAGCTCAACAACAACACCGATGCCGACATCCTCGCCGCGCTGGAAGGCAAGGCCCGCCAGACGGAGATCAAGCGGCTCATCAGAAAAGGTCTGGAGGTGGAGCGGAATGACGCGTGAGCGAACAAAGCGGATGCCTGACGGGAAGATCTATCACTATATCATGTCAGATGCCGCCGTTGAGAAAGAGGACCAGGCGAAAAAGCGGTGGCGTGCTGAGAACTATACCAGACTAACGGCTGACATCCCTAAAGAAATGATGCAGCAGATCTCCGATGCCGCCGCCAGCAGAAGAATTTCTAAGCGTCAATTCATTATCGAAGCGCTCGAAAATGAGCTGGAAAGATAGAGGAAAGCCGTGTCCGAATCGGACACGGCTTTCCTCATCCCTGCATATCATCCGCGATCTTGGCGTAGGCACGCCGCCGGATCTTGGCAAGGCCGTCCACGCTGACGTGGAGCAACGCCGCCGCCTGTAGACAGCTCTGGCCGTGGACGTCCACCGCCAGCACCGCCGTCTCCTCGTCAGGCGGCAAGCCTACCAGCCGGACGGCCTGCGCCGCCCGGGCCGGGGCCATGGATGACAACAGCGCCCGGATCTCTCGGTTTGTTTTTTCCATGGGTTTTCCAGACTTGCAGAGCGCGTTCCCGCGTGGATGTTGCCATCTTCTGGCCCTCCTTTCAGATGTTTAGCTCGTCCAGTCGGAGCGTTTCTCCCGCACGTCGATGTGGGTAAAGCCCTTCTTGGCGTAGATGCCTACGCCGCCCCAGTCCGGCATCAGCTGTCGGGCGAAGGTCGCCACCGTCTCCGGTTTCTGGCCGCTGACGGAAATATCCGCCGCCATACCATAGCAGTGCTGGCTGTGGGCCACGCCGCCCACCTTGGCATTGTACTGCGGCGTTCGGTAGGCGCTGTGAATGACCACCGGAGCGCAAAAATGGGAGCGAATGGTTTCCAGCACCATCACCAGCCGGGGAGCCACCAAAACAGCGTCAGATCCGTCTCCACACGCAAACTCCCGCACCTTGAAATGGGCGGAGAGCTGCTTGCCCCCGGAGGCGGCTTTGCTGTAAGCGTTGATCTCAACCATGGTTATCCTCCCAGATCTGATACAGCGCCCGGACCATGTCGGCGCGGGTCACCGTGTCACCGGCGTTGGCGTCCGTCAGCAGGCCGTGAGCCTTGCCCCATACGAGGGCTTGATCTTCCGACTTAATCGCCGACCGCTCCCAAAACAGAAGCAGCGTAGGCACCTTCCGGGTGCTGGTCACCTTCCCGCCGGGGAAAATTCCCTGCGTGGAGCCGCCGCCGTCCAGCATGAGGGCATCCACCACGCCCAGCCCCAGCAGCTTGTTCTGGAGCTGCTCACGGGTCAGGCTGGTCTTGTCGCACCACAGCACCACCTTGCCGTTTGCCAGCCAGCCCACCGCCGTCCGGGCGGCAGACCGGGCCACGTCCGGCGTCAGCTCCCGGTACAGCTTGGAGCCGCCCTTGAGGATCGGGACGCCGGAGAGGAAGGATCCTCCCCGGTCCGTCAGCATCTTCGGCAGGCCGTCACTGCCGATAGACACGCCCCAGTCCTGGTATTTGTCCCGGCTGATGACCTTGCCGTCGATCACCGTCCAGCCCACCGGCTGAAATTTCCTGTTGAACAGGTAGCCGTTGATAATATGGGTGCAGCCGGTCTTGGACTTGATCTGCGCCGGGGTCAGCTTGCCGGTGTTGTGGTAGATCTGCGCTCTCGCGCAGTCAAACGTATCAACCATGGCGCACACGGGAAGCCTTGATGAAGTAACCGTCCTCGTCATAAGTCACCTCATAGGTGGCTCCGACGATCCGCTGGATCTGGACGGTTCCCGCCAGATCCTCCCGGCGACGGGTATCCAGCATCTGAGGGAGCGCCTCCGGCTCGGTCTCGGCGGGGATAAAGCCCTCCCGCATTTCGTCCTCAGTCCAGTTGGCCACGCCGCCGTCAGGATTCAGGTGGAAGTTGGCACCCGCCGCTTTCAGTTCGGCGTTGATGGCCTCGATGGTCTTACCGGTGGCCTTGCCCTCGTTGATGATGTTCTCGTAGATCTTTTCCATGGTATGTACCCCTTTCAAATTTTCGGTTGATTTTCAACCGGTTTCAACTGTTCTTGTCCTCGTTGACCCGCTGGGTGCCGAAATAAAAGCCGATGACCACAGTAAAGATGGTCAGGAACTCGCTGCCGCTGATGCTCTCCCGCAGAGCCAGCACCGCGAAGATCACCGTCAGGGTGATGGTCACGAGGCTTTTCACCGCAAGCAGATTGCCCAACCGTTTCTTGATGTTCTCCATGTTTTTCTCCTTTCACTCTTTCCGGATTGGGAGTTCCCCAACCTCGGACATGATGATTTTCAGGTGCCCGTTGCCGCCAAGGGATTTGTACGCCTGGTGCATCTCGTCCAGCGTTTCCCTGTCCGACAGGCTGACGCTGCCGTCGGAGATGTACTTCTGGCCCAGATAGCGCACCCGGTCGATCAGCAGCACTTTCAGCGCGTCTACGATGGCGTCCCGCTTGTCATCCTTGGTCCACTTCCGCTGGAGGATCGCGAGAATGATGGCGGTCACGCCGGAGCCGGTGGCGGCAGTTAATACGATCTGTAGAATTTCCATTCTACACCCCCTTAAAAAGTTGCAGTTTTTAGGGTAGTTCCGACTTGCTTTCGTGCAAGTCAAAAGTCCGACTTTGTTTCGTGCAGGTTAAAATTCCGGCCATTGTCGCTCACAAATGGGGCAAACCCACCGCCCCTCCGGCACAACGGCTCCGCAAATCACGCAATAGTCCATGGTCAGTCGGTGGTCTTGGTGTATTTCAATACAACAATGGCTCCGTCATTGTTTGCATCGAATGTTGTGTGGATTATAATGTTCGAACCATCGACTGTGATCCCAACTTGTTCTGTAAATTTTCCGGACAGGCACATCGTTGGGATAGGCCGATGGTTGAGCGTATCATGCCCATACACCATAAAGCACACGTCCAGGTTTGCGATTCCGTGGTTCACAGCTTTCGCGGAATTGTTGGGCACAACACCGAAGTTAACAGCCTTCACATACACCGGCTTGCCGAGATACCGCTCCGTGGTGCGGTACTCAGTGCCAAGCGTCATGGGCGGGTTGATCCATTCGACGGGCTGCCAATTCCCGTTATCCTTCAGCATTCGCCACAATCCGTTGGTAGTGCCTCTCGGGTCGGGCGAAAGGCCGATCAGTGATGCGCTCGTCCCCAATATTTTTGATAGAACGGCAACGATATTCCCGGCCCCAGAATATTGGCCCGTTGAAACTGGGCCACGTGTATAAATAAGTTGCGATGTTCCGTCGGGCATATCGGCAAGCAACATATCAAGCTTGCCACAGTATGTTTCATAGGTGTCTTTGGCATCGGATGCAAGCACATCTTTCATCGCTTCACCCCACCCAAACCCGCCGGGGACGGAGTTGATATTTTTCCGCGCCTGCGCCTTCTGTGCATCGCTGAGCGTCTGCGGCGTGTAGAGCACCGCACCCTGTACGGTGTCCGCGCCGATGTTCGTCCGGGCCTGCGCCTTCTGCTCGTCTGTGAGGTTCTGGGGCGCGTCGTAGCGGACGAAGTTGCTGGAGCCGCCCACAGGGCCTTCCGGGCCTTGCTTCCCCTCCGGCCCCTGCTTTCCTTCGGGGCCTTGGATGCCCTGCTTGCCCTGCGGGCCTTGCAGGTTGCCGTTGGGTACCCACTTGCCGTGGACGGAATCCCAGATGTAGATGTTGTACGGAGGCGCAGTGCCCACGCCATACACGTCACCGGCCTTGGGATTGGGGACGGCTGCCTTGAGGGCGTCCAGCGTATCAAAGTAACCCAAAATGACGAAGCTGGAACCGGCCTCGCCGGGATCGCCCTTGTCGCCCTTTTTACCGGGAGGGCCGATGGGGCCTTTAATGGACGTCAGCGTGGTCAACGTAAAGGCATACACCCAGTTGGCCGTGCCCTTGAGGTACACCTTGCCATAGTCCGCAGAGGCCGTGCTGTCCGGCAGAATCAAAACGAACTGGCCGCGCTGGACGTCCGTGCCGGTGAAGTCCTGGTTCATCTCGGTTACGCTCTTGTACTCCTTGGTGATGCCGATAGGCACACCGGCGGAGGCCAGCCGCGCGTCGATCTCCTCGCCGGAGTAGGCGGATGTGTAATAGTCTTGCAGCTTGGCGAAAATTTCTTCCAAGACTGCGATTCTCTGTTCAAGCGTCATTGGAATCACCTCACACGATGAAAAGTTTGTTCAGACGGTCGAAAAACAATCCGCCGCCACGCTGGACCAACGGCCCGGCTTTTGCTTGCCCGAATTTGCGGTAGTACAAAATAACACAGCCGTCCGCGCTTGGGCCGCCTGGGCCGCCTAAACCGCCGGACCCGGGTGTGCCGGGGGTAATGGTGCCGTTTCCGTTCTTCACGGCAATGCCGCCGGATCCGGCGCCGCCGCCTCCGTAGCCGCCACGTCCGCCCCTGCCGTACCGCTTCGGCTTGGAGGGGATAAGCGTGGCCGTCATGCCGTCCGCACCGGGGCCGCCGGTCACATCAACGGTTGTCTCGCCCGGCAGGCCGCGTCCGGAGGATCCGGCTTTTCCGTTGGCTCCCGCCGCCGGGCCGCCGCCCAGACCGGAGCTGTACCAGCCGAAACTGCGCGGGGTGCTTGTTGATGCGTTTCTGGTCATGCTGATTTTCCCATCGCTGCCAGCCACAGGGCCGGGTGTAAAAGCGTTCCCGTCCTCGTCATAAGCAATCGTGCCATTGACATATTGCTGGACGCTGTCATCTGTGTACTCACTCACAGCCGGATCACGTCCGGCACCGTCTCCGCCAGGGAGGCCGTCCTCGCCGACGCCGCCGAACTGCTCGCCGGTGATGGGATCCGTGAAGCCAAAATCGGGAGCAGACGCGCTCGCCGTAGTCATGCCGTGGAACACCGTATCCGTGCCGTCTGTACCGGGGAGGTCGTCCGGGCTGAATTCGGCGCCCTTGCCGCTTTTTCCGCAAGCATAAGCAAGGCTTTTCAACTGGGACACATCGAGATCGCCCTCGACGATCCTGCCGCCCATGCCGCCCTTGCCGCCGGGACCGCCCTTGCCACCCAGCGCCAACGCGTAGCCGTCTACCCGATCCTCAAAAACCGGGTTTGTCCACGAGAACTTAGGCCCCGATTGGGTATCTTCGCCCTTTTCGCCGCAGCGCCCGCCCTGTCCGGCGGAGATCATCACATAATGGATCGTTGTGGTGCCTTCCGGGATCTGGAACTCGCCGGAGCCGGTGAGGACTACCCGCTCGTCCAGATACTCCGCAGATTCCGGCTGCGCCGGCTTAAATCCCACCAGTGCCTCCATGCTGCTTTTAAGCGTCGCGCTCATGGTGGTGTCAAGAGACTGGATGCAAGCGGAAACCATTTTTTTGTCATACGGATGATATACGCTTACAACGTGGCCCGGTTTCTCGTGCCCGCTTACAATGTCATTGGTGATAGTTTCGCGGCATCGGTAATAGTCCGCAAGACGCTTCGCCACGGCGTAGGAATTCACCAGAGATACCAGCGTGGCGTCTGTAACTGATTTGATGTTTTCCACAGCGCCAGCCGTCACAGGCTGCGTGATTAAGCGGGTGTTGTGAATATACGCCTTGCCAGTCAGTGCGCCAGCGCCAGCGGAGATCTTGGCGTAGTTCGCGCCGCTTTCCAAGATTGTGAAGCCAGTCGCAGAGAAGGAGTGCATCGGCTCGGAGAATGTGATGATATCGCCATTCTGCGCCGTGCCGGAGAATAGCTCTTTTACCTCCGTTCCCGCAACGTATTGATGCTCCGTTACCGTCACAGCAGAGATGGGGTCGCTATACCCAACCTTTCCACCGCTCAAATACATTCTGTTGCCTTGAATCACAGACGCCGTTCCGTCCCACAGGGAATCAATGTGCAAAACGCCGTTTAGGTCGGTTGTCAAATATGCGCCAATTGCAAAAAGCACTTGCGCCAGGTTGTCCCTTGCGCTTTTGCCTTGCCCGTTTGTTTTCGGCTGGCAATACGGGAGCCAGCCGTATAGTTTAACGTTTGCAAAAACGCTCTTGACCACAACCGGAACCGCACCGCAAATATCGGAAATTACCTCAGAAACGGTTTGTCCTGTATAAATGCCGCCTTTATGCGGGATCGTTGCCAATAAACCGACCGCAGACCACGCTACAATTTTATATGCGGTTGCGCCTGTTCGCTCAATCGACCGTAAATAGTAAGTCTGCATTGATGCGTTAGAATCGTTTTCCCAGAAACGAATAGCGTCATTCTTCTGAAATGACATAATCGAAGGATCGTCGCATCGCACAACAACTGTCAGTGTATCGGCAGAAATACTTTCACAGCTTAATGACTGCTCTCGTGTGGGCGCAGCTTTTTCTGTTCGGGAAGAATCAAACATCCAATTTTTGTAGGTGATCTTCATATCATTTCTCCGTAAACGCAAGCACCATGCCCGTCCAATATTCTGCAGCGTTCGTTCCGGTTCCTCTGTCAACGCCCTCTGGAGGATCGCACGTCATGTTTGCCGTGCGATATCCTCCGCTTTGAGTGTCGAAAAAATATACGCTCAGATTTCCACTGTACAGTTGCTCGAGTAACGTGTTCAGCTGTGTTTCCGTTAGAGGCATACACGTACAGGTAATAACTGCCTTGATTGCAAGCACGTCCTCCGTGAAGCTGCCGTCCAGCATGTATCCCTCGTTTGGCCCCTTAATTTTCTTGTGTCCCACCTTGTAGCCGACCGGCGTAAAGTAGGATGTAAAATCAATTCCATTGATTTTGATCGTTTTACTCATGCGCCGCTCCTTAATGCCTCCACTGCGTTGTACGGCACCATTTTTCGCGCCAATACCGCGCCGTCAAGTTCGGTTGTCAAATTGATTACAATACTTCCCACACCGCCGGTCGCCAATGCACCAACACCGGATGCAATAGAGTTGCCGATCGCCGCGACGCCGGAGGCTCCAAAATCGACTGATGCCGTTCCAAAGTCCATGCCAGATGCAATGCTACGCTTGATATTGCCGTATTCGTTATCCCAGCCCTCACCCAAGCCAAGCGCCATGTTCTCACCGATCCCGGCGAAGACGCGGGACGGGGAGTGAATCCCAAGAACGCCCTTTACTCCATCCACAATACCGTCGAAGAAACCCTTTACCATGCCTGTTAGCCAATCGCCCATTCTCTTGATACCTTCCCAAATTCCTTTGACAAGGGCTATCCCGATTTCGATGGCGGCTTCTCCGATATAGCCTATGGACTGGATAAACGCGGATGCAAGATTTTTGATAATCTTAGGCGCTGCATCCAAAAGCTTTGGCAGATTATCAATTAGGCCCTCTGCAAGCGCAACAATAAACATCGCGCTTGCTTCAATAAGGGCAGCAAGCGTATCTGGCTGAGTCAATATTTCTGCAATCTGTACCACGCAATCAACCAACTGCGGTGCGATTTCCGGCATGGCCGAAGCAATACCTTGCACCAAAGCAATCAGCATTTGCACGCCTGCGTCTAACAATTGCGGTATAACAGACAAAATTGCTCCCGTAATTTCAGGGGCCATATCCGCAAGTGCCGTAACAATTCCGGGAGCTGCGTCTACAACTCCCTGCACTAAAGCAGTGGCAGCACTCACAAGCGACGGCAAAACAGAGCTAACAAGCGACGGTAATTGCTCGGAAATAACCGGAGCAAGCCGTGTAATTAAATCTCCAAACCCGGTAAAAATCTTTTCAATACGCGGGATAATGTTTTCTGCTGCCTTACTGACAGAATAGGTGAAGTTTTCAATCAGCTGGTCAAGGTCTGCGTTATCGTCTGCAATCCCGGTTACAAGGTTTGACCAGGCGGATTTCATCATGTTAACGCTGCCTTCGATAGTGCTTGCCGCTTCCTCCGCCGTTGTCCCGGTGATCCCCATTTGATCTTGGATCACATGGATTGCTTCAATCATCTTGTCGAAAGAAACGCTATTGACTGTGTCCGCTGTGACCTCGACGGTATCGCCCAACACCCCTGAATCGTTGATAAGCCGCGCCATTTCTGTCGCCGTGCCACCATAACCGAGTTTGAGGTTATCCAGCATGGTATAGTTTTGCTTTGCGAAACCTTGATAGGCGTTCTGGATCATTTCCATACTTGTGCCCATCTTGTTCGCGTTATCCGCCATGTCAATGACAGCCTGGTTTGCTACCTCCGCCGCCTTTTCTGTGTCACCGCCAAGCCCCTGCAACAGCGACGCCGAAAATGACGTAACTGTGTCCATATACTCATTAGCGGAAAGTCCTGCGGTTTCATACGCGCGGTTTGCGTATTCTATGACTTGATCGGCAGAGTTTTTAAACAGCGTCTCTACTCCTCCGACAAGCTGCTCGTATTCTGCGTATCCGTCAATGGATTTTTTTGTCAATATGGAGATGCCGGTTGCAGCCGCCGTTAAAGCAGCTGCACCAGCCTTCGCCGCCGTTGCAAGCCCGCCTTTTAGTTTGCTTGCCAGTGCATCTGCCTTTTTGCCTGCTTCTGAAAAGCCGCTGTCAACGCCGCTGTCATCTACGCTGATTTTTACAAAAAGGTCTAATAAATTCACGCTTTCACCACACTTTCTTGGTGATTTTTAAGAAATCGCCCGTGACATTTTGATAAATAAGGCGTATACTTTCATAGAGGGAGGGTTTTGCCATGATTAACTTTAACAACAATTCCGCATGGGACTTAAAGCCCATCAATGTCTCCGAGGTACGCGATGAGATCAACGGTCTTCTGATTGAGGGCGAGAGCGTCGCCTGCGCTTTCAAAACGGTTCGTGACCAACTGATTTTTACCAACAAGCGCATCATTTCCGTAGACGTGCAGGGCATCACCGGAAAACGGAAATCATTCAGTTCTATGCCCTATTCCAAAATTCAGTTTTTCAGCATCCAGACCCCAGGCTTTGCCGAGCTGATCCCGGACAGTGAATTGGTCCTGACCTTCTCCAATGGCTTTGTGGCTAAATTTGAATTTAAGGGTCAGACAGACATTGGCGAGATCGGCAGAATGATTTCTGAATACGTCCTCAAATAACCGCCTCTCACGCCTCCCCACCCAGGGAGGCGTGTTTTACCGTCAATCCGCACCGGGAAACCACATCCGCCGTAATCTCCGCACAAGACCGTTTATCCCGCTTCTCCGGTATGACGGCATCTGCATACCTGCCCTTCATGTAGCTGCCTCCGACATACCGCGCCGTATTTTCCGCCGCGATCTTTAGCGCATCCGTCACATATACCCGGAACGTCTCGTCCTTTGTTCGCTCAGCCAGACGCGCCCAGCAATATCTTGTAAACGCTCTTACTTTTTGCGGTCCCCGGTATTCCCCTGCGCAGAGCCAGAGGTTCTCTCGCTCTGCGCCGAGATAAAAAGCTCTCCAAACGCCTCATCTGTCAAAAGTTCTGTTGCGTCCCGCATTAGTTTTGCGAGATTCAACGTTCCTTTGTAGGCATCTGCGCTCACGCCCTCAATAGAGGCAAGGATAGCGATGATGTCGCCCTTGTGGCCCTTGAGCAGTGCAGGGAGCGCTTTACGCGCCCGCTGCATTGCAAACTCCTTCGCCGTCATTCCCTCTGGGATCTTTTCACGCCGAAACATGGCGGATGCCTTTTCGTCCTCTGCAATGTTGGCAATGGGGTCAATGATATCTGCGATAACATCAAACACCCGCTCGCCATGAATGTTGGAAAGTTTCATATCAGCCCTCCGCCGTACCGGCCTTGATGTAGATCTCAAAGGGGACCATGTCCTGTGCCGCCATGGAGTACTGGGCGGTATACTCAAATGCAAACTGCCCCTTTGCCTTGTCGCTGGTCTGCAGCTGGAAGCCGCCGGTGGACAGTGCATTCATCAGGTGGATGGCGATGAAGCCGCCATTTTTATCGCCGTTCTTGTCGGAGTAGTCGCCCACCAGCCAGATATCGGAAAAGTCAGCGTCCGACAGATCGTTCCGAGGCGTTACCTTCCCATCGCTGGTACTCACATCAGCAGCACCGCAAAGGCTCTTTGCGATCTTGGTGTCTGCGTTGATGAACGTACCCGTCATCTTCGCCTCCCAAGAATCCAGCCGTTTCAGCTCCTTCATGTTCTTCGGGCAGTTGTCAATGTCTTCGCCAAAATCGGAAAAGCTGGGCGTTGCGGTAAAATTTACGCCGCCGGTAGTCGCGCCGATCTGTCCCGCCTCTCCGATGGCTCCGGTGGCCGGGGTAAAATCGGTGGTCAGAATACCGGCGTTGATCTGTAATTTCTGAAATGCGTCGGAAGGGATTTTTGTAAATTTCATATCGTCGTCCTTTCATCAGTTTTGCGACAGGTATTCCACAGTGATGTTGAGATACCGCCGCTTGATGTTTTTATTGCTTTCGTCCGCGATGTTCTGGCACCACGGGGAGCCGCGCTTGATCCACATTGCCCCTCCGTCATATGGCACGAACGCGCCGCCCATGCCGATGGCGTCAGAGATTTCCTGTGCCTTGGCGTTGGGGATTGCCTCGCTTTCCGTGTAATACCAGAGATTCACTGTCAGAGCAATTTCTCCGCTTTCCCATGACCCTGTGATAAGCTCATAGGTCAGCCACGGGAAAACCGCGTCCTCCGACACGTTGGAAGTCGGATACGCTGTGAGGAATTGAGAAAGCCACGCATGGAGCGCCTTATCCTTTGTCATTTCGGCAGCTCCTTTCGCTCCGCGGTGAAGAATTTCAGAGCCTTAATGATTGCGCCCGCAGACCTCGGCGCGGCCTTTTCCTCGGGATTTGAGGTCACGCGATAGGTAATCCCCGTTTCCGTATCGCGGAAATAATCGTTGTACTCGATGGGAACGCTCTGATTGACCAGTGCGGAATATACCGAGGTAACGCCGTCCTTTTCCGCTTTTCGCGCCTCCATCGATGTGTCAAGAGACTGGTAATTGAGGAACTCCGCTCCCTCTTCCCACGCGGTGATGTAGCCGCCCGCGCCATCAGGCGTGCGCTTTTTCTCCATCAAAATGCACTTGTGGGCAAAATCGTCCAGTAAACTCACGGTTCCACCCCCTTGAGCTTGCGCCAGTCATTTAACCGGCTTTTAAAAGCGCCCTGCCAGCCCGTCCCAGCGCTCGTGTCGGCATTCCCGACGCTCGCCTTGGTGTAACTGTACCCGCCGAAGCTTTCGCTCGTGTATGGGCTTAAAACGGCTTCACCGTTCTTTTCTTCCCACGCGGCGATATCTTCGGCAAGCACAACCACAGCCTTTGACACCGCCAGCGCCCACACCGTCCCGGTAAAGGTTTCATCCGTCAGGTCAGCCGCCGGATATTGATGCAGACCGTCATTAAACACAGAGCCGCAGATGCGGAAATATTGATTGGTCAGGAGAAAGGGCAGCGCAATGCTGCCGTTCTCCACGGTGAACGTGCCCTCGTGAATGTCCACAAGGAACCAGTTGTTCAAATGCCGTAAGACCTGTTCAAGCATCACGCCGCCCCCTTATTTAGCCCGCAGCAGCCGCAGCAACGGTAGCCACGGCAATGCCGTCCAGATACTCAGCCCACAGCTTCATGCCCATGATGGCGTACATATCGCCGGTGGCGCGGCTGTAATCGCCGTCGACGTGAACTCCGATCAGGTTGGTCTCGCCCTTCACGGTGTAGTTCAGGCCCAGCTTGGCAAAGTCGCTGTCGCTGGGGTCCACATAGTACAGGTCGATGTTCTCCACGGGCAGAGCGATCACCTTCTTGGAGGCAATGTACTTCTCAGGCAGCAGGAACAGAGTGCGGTAGCCCATGAAGTTCTCCACGTAGTTGATGCCGAACATGGTCTGCACGGTGATCTCCTTGTCGCCCAGGTAATCGTAAGCGTCGATGATGTTGGCGAAGCCCACCACCTCGGTCACGTCCTTATCCAGACCGGCAAACTTGTCCAGCACCTTGCCCTTAGCCATGGCCAAAGCGCGCTGCCACGTCTTCTCGGTCACCTTCAAAGTGCCGGTACCGAGGAAGGTATAGAAGTCGGTCAGGACCTTGTTCTGCAGGGCCACGAGGAAAGCCTCATCGGTCTTCTCCACGGCAACGTCAGCGCCGTACTTTGCCACGCTCTCGATCGTCACGCTCTTGGCATACTTGGAAATGTCGATGTCGCCGTAGGCAACAGGCTCCACCTTCATCTTGGTGAAGGGGATCTCGTCACCCTCAGCCACAGTGCCGCCCTTGAGACCGCCGTCCACGCTGGCCTTGTAGGAAACCAGCTTCGTGCCGGGGGCCTTGCGGATGGGACGCATAATGCCCATGATGTTGCGCAGTGCGTCCCAGTTATCAGCGAAGCGGGACACGAAATCCACCTCACGGGCAGAAGTGGTAAACTGGGCAGAAGTTGTTACGTTAGTTTTCGCAGCCATAAATAGCTCCTTTCAAAAAATCAGTTGTTTTCGCTTGCCATCAGATCGGCAAGCGCTTTCTGGCGCTCCGCCGTAGACATCACATAGCGGCCCTTATCGTCCTTCTTATAGATGTCCTCGCGGGTCTTCGCGCCACCGGTGTTCGCCGGGGGATTGGCAGGATTCGCACCGTGCGTCTGCGTGGTGGAGACAAGCCCCTTGTAGGTGCCGTTTACGAGTGCATCAAGGCTCTTAGTGTCCTTGATCTTCTCGCCGTCCAGCTCCAATGCGGCCATTTCTTCGCCGCAGCCACGCATGGCAAGGTCCAAATTTGCGCCGGTGATGTTTTTGCTCTCAAAGTAAGCGCGCACGGCCTTTTCCTTTGCCGCCTTGCTTTCCTTTGCCGTGACGTCGGATTTGTAAGTTTCAAAGGCCGAGTGTTCCTTCTCGTACTTTTCCTTATAGCCGCCGTCACCCGCTGCCTTGAGGTCGTCCAATTCCTTCTGGACGCTGGGCAGCTTCTCCGCGTCCGCCTTGTACTTCGTGAGATCGTCCTTGAGGGGGTCAACCACGCCCAGATGCAGCGCAACCAAGCGATTTTCGATCTCTTCGGTGCAAGCTTCGCCGAGAATATTTCTAATTTCCGCTCTCGTAAATTTCGCCATGTTATTCGTTCTCCTTTTCCTTGGCCCCAATTCTTCGGGGGCGAACGTTGTATAAAAACCGCTGTACCTCGCGGGTTTTACCTAAAACAAAAGAGCCAACCACCGAGAAAAACTCGGTAGCTGGCTCCTATTGCCCTTTTCCGCGCCCTATTACGCGGAAGTTGAATATTTGATTGTCTTTTTTACCTCTAACACGATATACCCGTCGCCCTTGCGCCGGATCTCCGCGTCATTGCCGCGCCGTATAATGGCCTCGATGGCCTTGATGGTCTCGTTATCCATTTTTTAGCTCGCTTTCCAAAATGTCCCGATACTGTGCGGCATGATCGGCGGCAGCAGGTTTCAGAAACGGCTGCGGTTTATTACCGTGGATCATGTGCCAGTTGCCTACGGGTTGAATAAATCATCTATGCTGATAAACTCATGCAATTTGTATCGAGAATGTATCTTTATAGGGTCGAGTTGGAATATCTCACACCACTCCGTAAGGGTCTTTGTAGCGTTCCCGATTTTGATATTGACGTTTGTACTCCGGTTATTGCACTGTTCTTTAACCGTGGACCACCGGCAATTGTCAGGGCAATAGTCACCATCGTTGTCAATGCGGTCAATGGTCAAATCATCCTGATATCCGTGGGACATGGCCCAATCATGGAACGCAATAAAATCAGAACGCCATTCCTCGCATACCTTTATGCCACGTCCGCCGTATCTGTCGTATCGTGCATCATGTTCATTATAACACCTTGCTTTCATGTTTTGCCAGATGTTGTAAATCCTTGTTCCCCCAACCTTAAATCCGGTCTCTGCAAACTTCCTGCGCCCATCGCCCAAGATAAGGTTTTTCTTATCCTGTTCCTTTTTCAAGCAACCACAAGAGCGAATTGCGCCGCATTGCAGGCTATCAGAACGAACAATTTTCACATTTCCACAGTCACACTGACAGACCCAATAGGTTTTTCGCGTTTCCGTTGGATGCAGACCGACTACAACCAATCTGCCAAATCTCTGCCCAGTTAAATCCTTGATGTTTTTGTTGTTTTTCATCGTTCCCACCTCGAATATATTGTACCATATTCGGGCAGAAAAGTCAACGTTTTAACTCAGATTCTATGATTTGTTTGTACTGGCTCAAATGGTCCGCTGCAGATGGCTTTAGGTATGGTTGGGCACGTTGCCCATGCGTAAGGTGAAATTGTCCCTTTGCATCTTGATATACCCAAGGATTCGGCCTGCCACCCGGATAATACTTTCCTGTGCCAAGTTCCGCTTGTGTATCACATAGGCCCCATACTCGCTGTTGGTGCCTATGTAAACCGCATCACCACCTTCGTCTACCACATGGGTGATGCTGTTTCGCAGATTGCCGGTGTCAACGGGGCACAGCTTTTTCGCATATCCCTCTGCCACCAGCCCGCACTTTTCAAGCCCGCGCAGCAGCGCCGCCTTGATCGCATCGGAAACCTCCGCACTGTGGTCTTGGATATCAACGTTCATTTTTCAGTACCTTTAAACATCTTTCCCATTCATCGAGCTTTCCCGATATCGGATTTTGCTCAATTAAAACTCTGAGAAGAATTTCCCAATCTTCCACATGGCGCTTGTATTCCACGAAAGATAACGTTTGTTTCATCGGCCACAATTCCGCTCTTGTGATAAATGCCTTTACAAAATCGCGGCTACATCCTTGCTTTTCGCAAGCGGCATACACTGCTCCCAGTTTATTTTCTTCTTGTGCTCTAATTCTTTCTCGCCATTCTCTAATATTACCCATCGTCCATCACCATTTTTATGTAATAGCGGTACTCTCCCATAATTTCTTCTTCGCGGACTTCTTTGATTGTAAATGTTGCCCCGCGTTTTAACAAAAACTCATATTCTGTGTCTTGGAATTGCCCAGCCAACTGATTGACATACGCCCCGCGTCCTACGCCAGCCGGGATTTCAATGTCAAATATCGTCGGCTTTGCAGTAGCAACGCCATTTCCTTGAACAACAGTTGTGCTTGAATATGCGCTTTCTCGGAATTTTTTGCCTACAAGCTCACTCAAGCTCTCTTTCACATCGTTGTCTTCTACAAGCCTGTCAAGAACATCATTCATTACACCGCGCTGAACGCGAATATTCTCTTTTAGCTCATATCTACTTATAGCGCTATCCAAACCTTTGATTTGCTGTTCGACAAATGCGCTATTGATGTTCTCCCAATCACCCGTTTTTCGCAAATATGCGTTTATGTCGTAGTAACCGCCGCCGGTATAGTCTCCAATAGCATAATCTTCGGCCTCTGACAAAGATTTTTGCCATTGTGCGTGCTTGCTTCTTTTCTTTGCGAGCAGTCCTCTTTCTTCCCCATCGTAATAGAAAAAGTCATTTGCCGCATCGCCCGTGTCAAACTGCCTATACTCCGCAGGCTCTGTTTTTTCTTTAATTATAGCAGATTTTCCCGCATTTACAACTTGCGCTGTGTCTTTTTTCCACCCCGCCCACTCCGCATAGGTCATGTCAGAAATAACCTCTGTTTCGCCCGTAGCGGCGTTTCTGGCGCGTCTCTGCGCCGATGAGGTATCTACGCCATCTACTACCGCAGTCGTCGTGCAGCGACAGTTATACACGAGATAGCCGGGTGCAGAAGTATCACCAGGGAACATGATGTCATAGCCATCGACTTTGAACGGCTTATCAATGCCCACCGTTTGACCGTCCAGCATGGCATGAGCGTGTCGCGTGCGATTGTCCAGCGTCGCAAGCCACTGTTTCTTGAGCTTAATGCCCATCTTCTCCGCTGCCGCATAGCTATCCATGCGTCCGGCGTTCTGCGCGCCGGTCACGGCGGTTCTGGCGGTGCGGATGGCGGAATCGCGGCTCATAGTGGTAATGCGCTTTTGCAGGTCGTCCGCCATGTGCTTGATGCTTTTCCCCTGCAAGATGGAGCTTGTGACGCTTGCCGTAATTTGCTTTTTCCCATACGCGAGATCGATGCCGCGTTTCAGCGCCCTGTCCTTCGGGTAATACGGCATCAACCCAGGCTGCTCCACGATCAGGCGTTTTACCGTCTGCTCGTCCCACAGGTCAAAGCCAACGTCCCCAGCCACGCTCTCGATGGTATACGCCGCATAGTTGCGGTTGAGAGAGTAAATACCGGGTGTTGCGTCATTGGTGTAAGACACCGCCACGGCGTTTGCATCGGTGACACGGTGTGCCACCTTGTCCCGCATAGCTTGATAGCGTTCTCCGCGCCCGATCTGGTTCAGCCGCCAGTGCTTATAGTCGGCCTCTGTCCATTCCTTACCGTTCTGCACGGTGCCGATCAGAGCTTTCATTTCCTCGTCGCGTTTTTTGAATTGCTCAAAATACGCGTCGATGGTAGCTTGCAGCTCTTTCCCAGCCTCACGGTACAGCTTCGCAATGCGCCGTTCCAACTTCGCAAGTTCCTTGTCGGTCAGTTGATGCCCAAGATCACTGGTCGCCATCGCCGCTCACCCCCGGCGCGTCCGGATCTTCAATGCTCCGGTCAAGTTCTTCTGCCGCCTTCCGCTTTGCCATGTCCTCGTACTGGTCAATGTCGCCGTTGATGGTCAGCAGCTTCTTTGTGATGTATTCGTCATCGTAATACGCCGCGCCCAGAAGGATGTTCTGTGTTTCCTCGCTCTTGTTGATAATCTGGTTGCGCGTGTAACTCGGCTGGTCCTCAATGCCTGCCAAACGCAGAATCTCAACAATAAACCGCGTTACCTCGGATTCAAACTTGTCCGTCTTCAAATCCAACGGCACATAGCTGGCCTTGATCGCGGTCGCCGTCTGGTTCCCTGCGGATACCGCCGCCGCGTCAAAGCACTGGAAATCTTCGTACAGCTTTTTCTTGAGCATATCAATGGTGCTGCTGGTGCCCTCATAGGGAGCCTCGATGGTCTTACTTTCCACCTTTGCGCCATCATCGCCGTTGGCGTGGGCTACATGGGTGGTTTTCAGCCGTTCAACAAACTTTGCATCGTCCAGATCCGTCATGCCCTCACAATTGGAAATCACCCAATAGATCAGATTGCCCTCGTCCACGTTGTTTACCATGTTGGAGGACGCCAAATCCAGCGCGTCAATGGTATTGCGCTTGCCGACAATCTCGGATAGGCACCGCTTGTTGTTTTTCAGCGGCACGATGGGGAAACTCGGATAATTCCCACCGTCATAGATTTCGGTTTCGCCAACTTCGGCCTTGCGCTCGATCAGCTTATAACTGCGCTTCGGCTGCATGACGGCCATATCCTCGCCGCTGGGCTGGAAATACTCGGTAAAGCCGTCAATCTCATACAGCGTCGCTCTCAACGGCTTATCCTGTGCCACCTGCCAGAACCGGATACCGGCTTTCATTGCACCGTCTTCCTCATCGTAGAGGGGGACAAACTCAAGCAGGGAGAACACCCGCAAATGCGTCAGATCCCAGAAGCCGAAAGACACGCCTGCGATTTTCGCCTCACGCGCCGCATCCATGACTTCCTGGTCAAAGTCCGGGCATAGCTTGTTTGGTGTTTCCTTCTCCGCGAAGGTCACGCCGTTGCCCAGAAGATACGATACCTCCTGATCCACCGCCAGACCGAAGAATCGGCTGGCCAGCTTGTGGTTTGCCGTCCACATATCCGCGTGGGCGCGGCCCTGCATATCATAGATGATCTTTTCATAGCGGTTGATTGTCGGATTCAGCCCGTTGTAATATTCCTCAGCATCCGCCGCCGTCTTATATGCGTGGGATTCACGGTGCTCGTTGATCGCGCTGCGGATAAACTCCATCCGCACCTTTTCGTCCTCGCCCACCGCCACAAGGTCATTATATGTCTTAATCTCCGCTCACCCCTTGTCTCAGAATGGAAACATAATCAGAGCTGTCGCGTTTGTTCCACAACCGCTTTACGATGCTGGCCGCGCTGTCCGGCGCGTCATCATGCTCCACGTTCTCGTTGTAATCGCAAATCTGGTCGATATACGCATCATCCGTCCCGGCCACAAAAACCACATTGCGCCATTCCGCCTTGAGATAGCTTGTGATTTTAAGGGATTTGTTCATGCTTTCGTGATAGGTAACGGCCCGTTCCCCCTTCGCGCGCAACGCCTTTGCCAGATAGCCCTTGTCGGCGTTGGTCTCGCAGTAAATCACCCCAGCATTGAAAGACTTCCGAAGCCGGATGATCTCATCCATGCAATCGTCCACATGCTTGTGCCAAAGCCGCCCATAGAGGTAATATGTCGTTCCCTTCTTCCGGGCGACCGTAAACGCCGTGTAGTCATCGCCGCCGTATGCCGCGTCGATATGGCAAATGCCCTGCTCTGCAAGGCAAGGCTCCGCGCCCATTTGCGGCGTGTCAAAGATCACATCATCACTGGCAATGTGCCGCAGCTCGTAGTTTGCTGCAAACAGGGATGACGTCATAGACGATTTAATGGTTTGCAACTCATCCCCGGAGATCAACCCAGTTGAATAGCAATCGTACTTTTCGATATTCGGCATCATGGAAAACGCGTCTTCCTTGTGCCAGGGCGTTCCGGTGTTAAAAATGCGCCCGCCACGATTGCGGATATTCTGTAACTCCTGATAGATCGTTTTTGTATGGTCTCGCTCTGCGCGGGAAATGCGATCCTGCACGTTTACAATATCGTCCGTAAATATGCGGTCAAAATGCTTGCCGGTCAAGGACCCGTTCACGCCGCACGCCACAAGCTGGCTCGTGCCCTTGTTGTCCGCTGCCAGATTCGTGGAAATCTCCGTCGCGGATACCGTTGTCAGGATCAGCGGTTTTCCGTGGATCTTCTCGCACAGTGCCTCCATGTATGGCGATAGCAGCAGATTTCGCACCTGCCGCACAACCTCTTTCACGTCCGCATCCGTTTTTCGCATAAACAGCGTTTTGAGATTCGGCAGAAGGACGATGATCTCCGCCAGCGCAATCGAAACGCACGTTGTTTTGTAGCTGCCACGATGCGCCTGCAAGGTTTTGTCCTCACTACCGCGCACCATATCCTGTATCCATGCGTTGTGCAGCGCGCCCAGCTTATCAAACCCAACGGCATGACCGAACGCAATGGGATTATGTATCAGCAGTTCCGCCGCTTGTATCCGCGTCATTCTGCATCACCATCTTCTCCAACTCGTCCAATGCAATGCCCTTCGCGTCCGTCACCGCCACGTCCACGCTGTCACGCTGCCCCAAAAATTGTTTACCGAGGAAGATCGCCATTGTAGCGTTCTTTTTAGCCAATCGCCATTGGCTCCGACGCAGTGAAATTTTCCCCGCGCCGCGCTTTTGTTTAAATACCTCGGAGAAACTGGCATGATAGGTGCGTTTACACCAACCATCCAGTGTTTTATCAGTTACATCAAACCAACCGCAGATTTCCTCAAGCGTGCATTGCAGGCCGCAGAGGTTCTCGAACTGCTTCTGATCTATTTCCTTTCTTGGCCTTGCCATACGCGCCCTCCTTTCTCTGCTGGCGTTTAATAAACTTCTCCATGTCCCGCTTTAGATATGGGCTATTTGTTTTGGCAATAATTGCCTGTGCTTCTTCAATCGTCATGCCCAAGCCCTGCCACGATTTTCTTTTCTCTGTCGGAAAGTTCCCACACGTTTGTATTACATACTCTTACTTTCTCCGCAGCAGCCTTTTCCGCAGCAGCCTTTTCCGCAGCAGCCTTTTCCGATAGCAAAAAGCCGGAGCCGAACAAGCCTTTCCCCGACGCTTTCTGTGCGTCAAGCGCGCGGATAAAATGTGCATCTCTTTCTCTAATTTCAAGGCTTACGCCGTGAGCTGCCATATAACACAGCATCGTTGCTGTCAAAACCTCATCTGGATATGAGTATTTCGGCAGTTCTCTGTGCAACTTTTTGAGATTCTTTTTGTTCTCGTCATCCAGTATTTCTCTTAAATCAGCGGCAGCGACAATCTTATTGCCCCCCATGTTGGTAACAAACGACGTATTGACAGACGCGCCGTTTTCATACACAACTCCGCACCCGCACGCCACATAGTTTGCCGAGCCGCGCATAATTCCGAGGAGTGTAAGCGTTGGAGCGAACAGAAAGAAGTTGATTCTCTTGCTTGTGTACCACTCGCAGATTTCTGAAATAATGGAAAAAGGCGGATTGTCTATCACAACACACCCAGAAGGGTATTTCTCGCTTTTATAATCTCCGCCCGGATAAAACGGGCGCACAATTGCGGCATTGCCAATTTCGTACTTCTCAGCCGCCCAATCTCTTACTGCTTCGTAGATGTTATCCGGCGTGTAGCAATCGTCCGTTGTTTTCTTCGCCTCGAACTTTTCAAGGAAAGCTTGGTAGTCCTCATCATCGTCTGAAAGCTCTCCACGCTCCATCCTTTCCCGAAACTCCTGCTCTCTTTGCTCGTTGGTCATTTCTTCAATTTCGGATTCGTCCAGCTCCGGAAAAGAAAAGTCAAAATCAAACGCCGATAAATCCAACTCCGGCAGTTCGCCTTTCAGCAGGTCAAAGTCCCAATCGCTCTCGTTGCTCTTGTTGTCCACCAACCGCAGGGCGTTCACTTGCTCCGGTGTCAGATCGTCCACGCAGACACAGGGCACTTCTTCCATGCCCAGCTTTTTTGCCGCCAGAGCGCGGCAGTGGCCGATTACAATCACGCCGTCACGGTCAATCACAATCGGCTGTACAAAGCCGTACTGCTTGATGCTCTCCGCAACGTTGTTGATTTGCCGCTTATCATGCTTTTTTGCGTTTGCGGCATACGGCACAATATCCGCAAGCCGCCGTTTTGTGATTTCCATGCCATCCTCCTGTTTTGCTACCGGTAATAATTTACTCCACGATCATCCAGTCATCGGCAAGCATATCCGCCTGCGATGCCAGCCAGCCGAGCTGCACGCCGGATGTGCCGACAAAAGCAAGCGCTTTGTTACCGATAGCTTCGTGAATGGCGTTGATCACCTCATGCGCAGCATTCTCATAGCTGATGCGCTCCGCAAGCTCGACATGCTGATTCTTGCCATTCCAACCACGACGGGCAATTCTCTTCCCTTTCTTTGCCGCTTCAATAGCCAAGCCAAAGCTCATGCCGTCGGTGGGGCGGTACGCTTCCTCGAACACGTCCTTAGGGCTAAAACTCTCGTAGCCGTCCTGGTAACGAACCTTGTACCCCTCTTCCGCAGGCTCCATGCTTCTGGGGATCAGCTCGTTCGCATCGTAGACCTTGCCACCCTTGCGAATAGCAGGGGCCGCTTCAATGATTTTCGTGCCAATATACTTTTTCATTTCGCATAACCTCTTAACATTATTTTGCTACCGGCCCCTGCTCCTTGGTTTTCTCGCCGCTTTACTTGCTTATTGTCAAAATCAGGGATATGCAACCGCGCCTTACCCATCAATCTTTCACACGCCGTTGACTTCTCTGATTGTTGTAAAAACTTTTTTACGCTTGAAGCAGTCACAATAAAAGACGCGTTTCCCCCTTTTGCCATGACTTCCTCCTGTTTTGCTACCAGCCCCCACCCCTTGGCCTTACATAGCAGACTTTACCCGCCCCGCAGTCTCTACCATTACCCCACGCATAAGCGCAAGCCTTCGATTTTGAGGGGCATACACGCTGTCTCTTCCAGCCGTCAAGATTGGTTTGCATAACCTCCGTGCTCAAAGACACGAGCCGCTATCTGGCACGGCATTGCAGTCCTGCCCTGCTTTAGCGCTTCAGGGAAAGTCCCCGTCACTCGCTGTGGTCTCCCCTTACGGGGCACCTATGCCGCATATCTCCGCAGTGAGCCGGTCGGCGCTCCGGCATCTCCAACAATGCGAGTATTTGCGGTCTCGCCTCCGGGCGGCAGATTGCCTTTCTGCCCTCCACTGCGGTACTGCCGTCTAAAACTGCTGCCACCGTGCGCAATCACAGTGACCTGCTGGAACTTCGGCAGCGTAGTTTGTCCAAATGTCCCCTCTGGGACACATCGTTGAGAGGTGCGAGGGGTCCTATACCCAACCGGAATTGCACCGGGGCATCAAGGGCAAGTACCAGTTGCCGGAGATGAGCTGCTTTTACAGGCCGCAGCTTATATATTCTTGGAGCGAGGACGCATCACCCGAAACGCTCCCCGCCATGGTGCAGACGGCAGGATTTGAACCTGCGCATACCTCCTGGTGCGGTGCTCTGCCTACTGAGCTACGTCTGCATACCCCCGGCATCCGCCGGGGTCAGGAGGAAAGAAAGGATGGATGGAAAGAATGAGGATACGGATATAACCCCGCACCCTCATTCTGACACATATTTTTCTGCGCTTGCCCCGAATTGGGGGCAAAGACCAATTTTTTTTGCGATACTATAAAGGTTTACTCTCTCGTTCGCCCTCGTCCCATGCAAGCTCATCCAAGCTGACGTGGTAATGATTTGCTATCAGCTTCAACTGGCTGAGAGCCGGTTCGTTTTCCCCGGTTTCGTACTTCCGTAGCGTATCATGCCCGATCCCAATCAGCTCCGCTTTCACTCTCATGCTTTTAGCAGGCCGCTCAGATTCCCTTAATTTCCGCAGCCGTTCCGGGAAGGTACTCACATAACCACCTCACATAGCCGGAAATTCTCTACCACAGGGCCTCCCGCCGTTTCTGTCCGCACACTGACAAATCGGCCCTTTGGGTGGATGTAAATTACCTCTCCGCGCCGGAACGGATACATCTGCTCATACGTCGGGTGCTGCCGCTCCAGCTGGGACGGTATGGACTTGAATCTGGCCCGAACCACCTGTCCAAGTTTCATGATTCCTCCATTTCCAGCAGCATCACCAAGTCCCAGAACTTCCGCGCATCCAGCCCGGTTTCCGACTTGATTTTGCCCAGCCGATAGATCACGCTGTTGTGATGGATGTCCATTTCCTTCGCTGTTTTCACGCAATTCATGTCATTCTTCGCATAGATGCGCAGGAGCGATATATCTTCCTTCTGCATAGGCACCTCCCATCAATCGCCGTTTAGCCCTCGCAGGATGTCCATTAGAAGTTCAATGCTTTGCGTGGAAATCGCATTGCAATCATTCGTAACATCTTGAGCGCAATTGCATTCAGGCATGTTCCATTCCGGCGGGTTAAGGCCAAACAGCCCACTTCGAATTTCACAGATTAGCGCACGCATTTTTTCATTACGGTCATGCAGGGCTAAAAGTGATTCTTTCATCCCAACTAATCGGGGTTCCTTCACACAATCCGGCTCATAGGCCGAGTTGCAAGTTGGTGCAACGTCCACGTTCCCATTGTTTGAATTATACATTTTCTTACCTCCCGTATTTGATCTTTTTCGCGTTTGGATACCGATCCGGGAACCGGATCAGCTCTGCCTTTCCGCTGATGATCTCCGCAAGAACCCGATCCATGTGCTCCTGTCGGACGTCCGCCTCCGGGTTCCGGCAGTCCAGGGCCGGCTTGTACTCCCGCTGAACGGCAACCCAGTTATGGGTGATCCGCATGATCCGATCGTAGCCCCAGCCCTCCGTCTGGTGGAGGGCCATCTGGAGCGTGTCCATTGCAAACTGCATCGCCATCGCCGCCCCGGCGTTGAAGGTGGCGTCCAGCTCCGCCTCCCGCCGTTGCAAATACCCAGACTGTTTAGCCATCCCCGCCGTCCTTTCTCTTGCCGTAGCTGCAAAAACTGTCTGGATAAATGTCCATACCGCTGACAGGACAAATCAGAAATCCTTTCTTGTTGAAGGTGGCCGAATCAGCGTGCACACAATCCTTGCACCGTGTAACAAGTTTCGCCCTTCTCCGAAACTTATTGATTGTGGATACCCAAACCAACGCAACGGCATATATCGCCAAGCCGAGAACAACTGATACCAGCACAGCACCGCCGACGATCATAAACGCCGCGCCAATGTTCACCATCACGTTATCTACCATTCACAATCCCCCCGTCCATCATCGCCCCGCAATTGGGGCAGTAATCCGACAACAATTCCAGCCCATTTACAAGCACTTGCGCCGCATCGTGGCAAACAGAGCACTCGTGCCTGTCTGGTGACGGAAAAAAATTTCCTGCTTTTTCCCACGAAATCCACCGCCCATGCACCACCGGGGCCACGTCGGCGGCTGGCAGGGCCTCAATATACTGCGACGGCTCAAGCCCTTTTGCCCACGCGTGCTTTGCGGCCTCAATCGCCGCGCTGCGCTCAATGTATTCAGCCATTGTCAGAAGTCCTCCTCACATACGCCACGCAGTTCTCAGGGTCATTCCCACAAAGACATGGCGCATATACGCACGAATCACAAATTGTAAACATCTCAGTTAGTGTCATTGTCAGCCCTCCTGTTTCAGCTCTTGCACAGTCTGGTGGATACGCTTCGCGCAGGCAGGGCATATTTCCCCCACATCCACTATGACATTCACTATGTCCGGGTTGCTGTCGTAGATGCTTGCGTTGCTCTCCACGCAGACCCTATAAGTTTCCTGAAGATTGTGTATTTCTTTTCCGCAAAGATCACAAAAACGCTTCGTCATGTTCTTTCCTTCCTCCTGTTCCACTCCTTAACAGCATCTTCTTTTGTGTGGCCTCGCTTTGCACCGGCCCCACATCTCTGACACTGTGAGAAGTACCGATAGTACAAATACTCGTTATCATCCGCAAGTATCTCTACGCCCTTATATCCACAAAACGGGCACGGTTTTAAGTCATTCATCCTTCATCGCCTCCACATAGCACCAGCTCTGGGGCGGGCGGCGAAGCGGCAAAGCCCCATTGTTGCAGATACCGCCGTTGTTGCTGTACATGGCGCAGGTCTCACAGCATAGGTCATTAGGACAAATCCGCCGGAAGTCCGTCAGCTCCCGCGGCTGGTCATAGATCAGCAGGTCGGAGATGTGCCAGCCGTAAAGTATCTTGTCTTTAGCATACTTTTCCGTGTCAAATCCATCCATACAGGCAGCCATGCAAAAAATCGGGTTGGTATTCCGCGGTGAGCCTATCCAAAACCCATCGCAGGTAAACTCGCCGATGACCTTGCCCCACGACCCGCGCAGCCTGCGTGCGTCTCTGCCTTGCGTGCAATAGATATAGCACCTGAACGGATTTTTCAGCTTTTTGGGGCGGGTCTTGCGGACCTCAATCGTTTTCTCACCGTTGGCGATTTTCTCGCACCACTTCGGGCGAATGCTGATAAGTACGGCTTTACTCATGCTTTCTTCGCCTCCGATGCTTTCTCCGCCGCCTCGCGGGTCAGGAAAACGGTCTTGCCGATGTCTGCGCCATCATTACGCAGACGATACGCGCAGAACCCGTCCGGCTTGCGATTGCACGTTGACATACACAGATTATCCTCATCCGTGCATACAGTTCTGATGTCCGGGGCTTCAAGCTTCATTTCTCGCGGCATATTGTCACGGCCAGTCACCCATAGCGTTTCGCCCACCTTGCACGGCAGCACCACCAGCCGACCGTCCTTGTCGGCCTCGACCAGTTTCTCCAACCGGTCAAGGTCACAGCCTTGGCACAGTTGGCGGAGCTGCTCTGCGGCTTCGTGATCCATGTCGATTTCTTCTGGTGTCCGCTCCGTATCTTCATAGTCGGCGAGGCGGTTTGCCGCTGAAATATAATCGTGATTCTTTACCCGCACACCATAAATTTCTTTTGGGTCTGCGCAATTTACGTCTCTTTCCGTCAATCGTTCCATCTTCTTACCTCCTCCACCGACATCCATCACAGGCCCCATCATGGGCCAGCGTGTAATTTCCGCATTTCAGGCACAGTTCGTTCCGCAGTGCGTCAATCTCTTTCGCCTGCGCTTCAATCCGGTCGGCTGCGGCAAGCCCCACCGCGTCAACATCGCAGGAGGGCCACTCCGTCAAATTGACTTTTCCCGCCAGATTTTCTGGGACCGGCTCAGTCTTGTAAAACGGGCATTTCTTGCAGTCGAACATTGGCCCGCCTGCTGTTGAAACGCATCTCAAGGCATTTACGAGTTCTTGATCTCTCAAAATGGTAGCTCTCCTTCCTCATCCTCCGCGAGCCAGAATGCCTTTCTACACTCAGAGCAAGTTTGCGCAGCGCAGTTAATGCCTGTATCTGAGAACACTTCCATCGGGCAAGCATGGAGGAACCCGTCTATTGTAATTTGCGCGCCGGGGTAATGCTTTAGAAACTCGCTCTGGCGGGTTTTGACGGGATGCTCTGCGGCCCACTGTTCGACTTGCCTAACGAGTGATATAGGTTCAATATGTGCAATATTAAGTTCTTCACCGTAATAATCCGGGTTGCTTTTACTTCGTTTTTTCAGTTGTTCCAAAAACTCCACAGCATCCATCATTCTGCCTCCTCAATTTCCACGCGGATCGTATCTCCGCTCCAAAATTTGTGTTCCACGGCGCGGAACCACTCAGGGTTGTCGTCCGGCAGTATGTAGCCCTTCATCGCGTCCACAAAGGCTTTGCCCAGCGCACCGTGATTGTCGATGTCCAGATTGTCATTCCAGAAAAATGTCACCTTGACGGGGTGATCTACCAGACGTTTTGTAACCCCTGCTTTTCGCATTGCCCAGTGGGCAAGCTCGTGCAGCTCTTCCGCGTCCTTCTTCCGCTGCGACCAATGCTTACCGGCGTAATACGCATTCAGGCCAAACCGCTTGTTCCACGCCGCTTTACCGCGCTTTGTTGCCGGATAGGGGATCTCAAATGCAATCACCGCTTATCCTCCTTGCCATCGGTAATGACGCTGACCACCCGGACGCGGCCCAGAGGCTCCAGCAGCATGGCCACGGCTTCCTTGGTTGCCAACAGGTCGCCGTCCTCCTGGATGTCAATCACAAGCCTAATCACGTCAGTCCTCCAATCTCCGCCCGCAGATGGGGCAAAAAATGATTTTTACCGTCATGTGGGCAAATCTCTTTTGGGTAACTTCGAGCTGCCAGCCGCCATGTATCGGGTGATGATGCCAGATATACGCTTTCCCGTTGCCCTCTCGCGGAAGATTCTGGGTATACCCGTCCTTGTTCGTGTGGCAATAGGGGCACACTGCGCAAGCACCTTGTGCTTCAATCATCACGCCGCACCTCCCGTACAAACAGCGGGCAGCCCCGGATTCTGTACGATTCCGTGTTGCCGCATTTTGAGTGCTTTACGATATGCACAGTAGGCGTCGCGTCCCACCCCGGCACTGGCCGGAACATTGGCCTGTGCGTTTTGGGGTCAATCGCCGTCCATGGGCAGCCGCCGCAGGCGTTGGCGCAGTCCCAGCAAAGCTGGTCCCTGTACCGTTTCGCCAGCTTGCCTTTCTGCGATTCCCTGGGCTTGTACTTGCGTAGCAGATCGGCCAGCTTAAAATCTCCCGCCATCACACATACCCCCAAGCGTCCTTGCATTCCGCAATCCCCTTGGAGTGCTTCTGCCCGCCCCGATCCTGTTCTTTGGCAAGCCAACGGGTGATAAAACTCCGCACTCCCTTTGCCGTTTTCCGCTTCGCCGGGTTATTCAGGCACCATTCCCGCATCTCCCGCAACTGCTGTATCACGTCAACAGCAGGGTACACGCCCGCCCATTCCTGGCATTGCTCCTGCGACACCGGATATTCAGTGCCGTCATTGAGGGGGATGGAAACCACCGGCGGGGATGCCGTTTGCGGCTCGCCGCCTACTTCTTCTGGATTCTGGATTCTGGATTCTGGATTCTGGATTGGATTACGGGCGCATTTGCTTTCACCTGCTTGCAATTGATTGCAATTGATTTCAGATGTAATCAATCCGTCAGCAGGTGCCGGGAATTTGCTTACTTTGTTCCTCACCGTCTGGTGTTCGCTCCAGTTCGGAAAACATAGGTACGGTTCTCCGTCAACTTCATAGAGGATCACAGAGCCTATGGTCGCCAATTCTGCAAGCGTCTTACTGATCGTTCCCTCAGTCACACCTTTTCTGCGGGGGAATACAAAGCCTTTGAGCAATTCCGGGTCTGCGCTGCCGCGCCCATAATCATCAACGTAGGTGATCAGGTACGCCCACAACCGGAATTGGAAATCCGACATTGCATTGATGCTTTTGCTCGTCCTGATGCTATCCTTGATGATCCTGTTCGGCATTCGCCCACCGCCTTAGAACGGGAAGTCCCCAGCATCCTCGATCTCGCTGAAACCGCCCTGCGGTTCGCTCTGCGCCGTTTCCCCGCCGTCCCGCTTGGAATCGCCAAAGTACACGCTGTCTGCCACAATCTCGGCGCTGCGGCGTTTATTGCCGTCCTTGTCCGTCCAGTCACGGATCTGCAAGCGGCCCTCCACTACGGCCATGCGGCCCTTAGAGAAATACTTGCTCACAAATTCTGCGGTGTTGCGCCATGCCACCACGTCGATGAAATCCGTTTCCTTCTCGCCGGATTGGGACTTAAAATCCCGGTCCACCGCCACGGTGAAGGATGCCACCGCCGTGCCGCTGTTGGTGCGGCGCAATTCAGGGTCACGGGTCATCCGGCCCATCACAATAATTCTGTTCAGCATGAAATAGCTCCCTTTCTGTAAATCATGTCCTCCCGGTTCCAATCCGGGTAAAATGCTTTCATGTGCGCCACCAGCCGCACATAGATGCGCTCGCGGTCTCGTAATGGCCCCTCGTCAAACAGGCGATGGCAACGGGGGCAGAGGGTTGCAATGTTCTGCTCAATTCCTCTGCCGCCCTGCGAACGTCGTACCACATGGGCCACCGGCGCGCCTGCGGGAGACCCGCAGATCACGCACTGGTGATTGTCCCGCGCCCATACAACAACCTTCACGGATTGCGGAATGGACGTGGCCTTTGTCATTTTGTGCATCCCCATTCCTCCATCATCCCTGCCAGCTTGTCCGGAGGCAGGGTCTCAATACCTTGCTCCACACAGTCCTGCACCGCCATATCGATCAAATGTGACATTTGCCGGGTGTTGTAGGTGCTGGAGCCGTAATACAAAATCACGTTGGTGCAGCCGGGGATCCTGCTTGCCATGGTATCCGTCTGCCAGCCAAGCCCATTGTGTTCCCACCCGTTCCGCAGCTTTTCCACGGCTGAATCGATCACGCAGACCATTTCATGATTGCCGCCGATCTCCCGAATGTATCTCCGGTAAATATCCGTCTTGGGAATCCGCAGCTTTTCAGCCAGCCGGTCAACCAGAACCCAGAAGTACGCATTCGCGTCGAGGCTCCGCTTCTCCCGGTGTTCTTTGATCTCCACGTCATAGACTTGACCCTCTTTCAGTGCGTCAAGCACCTGTCGCGCCTTGTTGGTCTGGACGCACAACCAATCACCGGTGGCATCCATCGTCCAGCGGAACGCCTTGGTGTTAACCAGTTGCATAAAATTCCTCCATGCTGGGCCAATGCCCTGTCCGCAAGCATCTTGCCAAATACCGAAGCCTTGGCAAATACGCGTCTCTCACCCAACACTCATCATACTGGACTTCATGGCTGGATAATCGCCGGGTGTCCACTGCCAAAAAGTAATTCTGCATTTCGGCCTCAGTCAAACGGTATGCCACAATGTTGCATCGCTTCCGATGTCTCCAAAAACCGTAGCCGCTGGCAAACATTTCAACCTGGCATTGTTGCCAATATGCTTTGCTGACCTTAAATACCGGTTTCCCGTAGGTTTTTACCTCAATGATCGTATCCGGAAACTCGCCGTCATAATTTACCCGCAGCCGATATCGCCGTATGCGAATCTGCTTGTCCATAGTTCTTACGCCAATTGCTGACAAGATGCGATGCTCATATGCCGTTCCGGCCTGCATGGCGGGCGTCGTAAAGTGTTCTTTACGAATCCCTATTTTTTGCAGCCAACAGCGGCGGAATGTTTCCGTGTCCCACCGACCCATGATGATTGCTGTGTCTGATGCCCCAAACCATCCGCTCCGGTCATGGTTGTGGATCATAGCCGCATCACAGCCTTTTCCAGCTTATCAATCGTTGCGAAATATCCAAGCATTGTGCCTAACTGTTTTTCGTTGATATTCAATGCGTGCAGCAGATCTTTGTGGTCAAGACCCCGCTGCTCTTTTGCCGTAATGAGCCGTTCCAGTCTCTCCTTGATGGCCCAGATGCTATGACGGCTCAAATCATCCTCGCCGTCATCCGCATCGGATTCCGCCCATAAGTCAAATCCAAGACCGGTTCTGATGGCAACGCCCTTCACAAATGCTCTGGCAAGGGCATTGTTGATCCGCAGCTGGTTCAGAGTGTCAGTGTAAACCACCAGGGATCCATTCAGCAGCGGCGTATCGTATACAAATTCCAAATCATCAATGTGGATCAACACCCGCACAAACCAGCATTCCGTATCGCGCCCTTTGCTGGTGGACACTTTTGCTTGGGGCCAAAGATAAGTGTGAGTGGTTGGGCACTCCACCGGCGCATACCACACATCATTTGCTCCGTTTTCGTGCAGCAGCTTCACACATTTGCCCCAACTCAAATACGGGACTTTGATTGTCTTGCCGTTTTCGTCTTTGGCATCCCGCGTATCGCATTGTGGACGCACATCGATTTTAATTAACTCGTTAAATGATTTCAGTGCCATTTTCTTTCCTCCTATATCTCGCAAACCGCACAGTCTCGCCATAGCGGTTCTTCTGTGTGACCGTCTCCACGTCCAGCGCCACGCCGTCCCGCCGCAAGTCAGAGACCCGCGCCGTGAAATTGGCGATGCCGCACTCGCTCATGGCCTCGGCCCGTGTGATACTGCCGTGTTCATCCAGATACTTCAAGATCCGCTCACACTGGTTCATATCAGCCCTCCGGGATGTCGATAATTGCGATCCCCATGGCCCGTGCCACGGCTTCCGGATCGCTGTCAACCTCATCCTTGAGCCAATCCTTCGCGCACTCCGGGCAGTAGCACTCGCCGTTGATCAAAAACCCCGGAGCCACATCGTCAAACGCATTGGGGTTCATGACGATGGAACATCTCGCGCACACTGGATAAATTTTCATTTCCACGCATCCCCTCTCTTCCACGCCTTCGTGGCGTTGGATTGCTGGGCGTAACCCGCTGTGATCGCGCCGCAGGTGGCACATCGTACATAGTGCTTAAACGGCGCGTCCGTGGACTGCACACGCTCACCGCTGTCCATCCCGCACACCGGGCAAAGATCCAGCGGATGGCGCTCATGCCGGTTCGCTCTGTTCATCGCGCGCTCACCACCATGTACGCAATGGTGATCAGCAGCAGGGTCAGAAAACTCATAAAGCCAATCCATGCGGAGGCATCCGCCTTCCGCTGCTCTCTGGTGCGCCGGTCATGCTTTCTCATGTGGATTCCCTCCTTCGATGAAATCTACAATCTTGAATACCCAAGTGGCCGCATAGGTCACGCCCAGGATCATAAAAAACAGGTTCCAGCTCATTGTTTGATGTCCCCCTCTTTGGTGTAAACACCGTCAAACTCAAGGCCATGCTCCCTCGACCAGATCTTGCCGAACTCCGTCATGATCTTCACCGGGTCAGGCGGAGACACCCAGATCACCCGGTATTCGATTTTTCGTTTCTTCGCCATTGCCTTTTCCTTTCCCCTGTGCTAAAATAGCCACAGGACACATATCTGAACCTAAGATTTGTTCCGCCGCCCTGCCCGGTCTGCTACACCGGGCGGGGCATTTTTTATTCCCCATCGCTGGATTCGAACAGTTCGTCCACCGTCACGCCGTACATCCTCGCCAGCTTCTTGTGGTACTTCCGTGCCGGTCGCCAGTCTCCCAGTTCCCAATGCGTCACACAGGACAAGTCCACATTCAGTTTCTTTGCTACCTGTGCACGGGTCAGGTTGGAACGTTCTCGAAGTTCCTTCAATGCCAAGTCATGTGCCCTCCTTTCGGTGTGAGAATTCATTGACTGCGGCAGAAATATGTGGTATGGTAAGCATGGGAGTTAAACTACGCGCCAAATGGCGTACTCTGTTGCAGAGGGGTATTCCATTTAGCAAACGAGTTCGCTTCCAACCGCCCCGAAGTTTGTTGCAGAGACTTCGGGGCGGTTTTTTATCTCTGCCGCAGTCAATACCCGCCGAAACCTCATGAATGTGAGAAATCACGCTTGACACGACCCGGAAAGCGTATTACAATGAAATCGCCAAAAGACATTGCAAGAGCCGCTTTTATGGGGGCTGGTTTTCGTGTACCCTTTTCCGGTGGGCTTAGGTATATGATACCTCACAAAATTCGGTTTGTCAATTAGCTTAACCGAATTTCATCGGTTTTGGATAAGTGCACAATTTCGGGGGTTGTTTATTATGGATGTTGTACTTGAGCGAATTCTGTCTTTGCTTCCTTGCGGTGAAAACGGGAAAATAATGCGAGGGGCAAAAAAAGATTTTGCTCAAAGCATCGGGTATGACAGTGGAGATATTGTTTCAATGTGGATAAAAGGAACAAGTTTCTCTTACAAAAACAAACTTCATGAAATTGCCGCAAAATATCACGTATCCGTTGAATGGCTCCAGGGCAAAACGGAAGATAAGAGCATAAAAGAAACCCCCGCCACAGAGGGCGAGGGCTTGAGCGCAGCGCGGCAAAAACTATATGACGCTATTGCGAATTTGACCGATGAACAATGCACCAAACTTTTAGGTGTCGTGGAATGGGCAAAGGAAAACAAGTGACGTATGGAAAAGACCGCTTATAAAATTTTGAAAAAGCTATATAATTCTGAATCAATAAGTATAGACGAAATAAACCAGCTGACTAAAAAAGACGATTCCAAACCGATTGAACCTAACCAGCCCAACAAGTATGTTACTTATCTCAAAATGGATGAGATGGTAACGATATTTGATGAGGGTGGAACCGCAGACGGTGCGGGAGGAAGCGTTGATGCAACAGAATTTGTTCGCATCACTTTAGCCGGTCGGGATTATATCGAGAAACAGTGGAAAGAGCTTTTTATGTTCTGGATTCCTTACGCTATTACGACTGCCATTGCTGTAGCAGCGCTTCTCGGATAGATTCAACCTTTTCTGCTGTTAGCTCGCTCGGTTCATACTCTTTGCAAGGATTATCTTTCCCGCATCCAAGGATATAATATCCATTCCTAATGGTGTACCGTCCTACAACATACTTGCATCCAGCGCAAGCAAGGCTTTTGCACTGTGGGAGAGCAGCCTTATCAATAATGGCAGAGCGGCGCGTCTTCTCTTGCTCTGCCGCAAGTTGTTCTTTGAGTTTGCGGTTTTCTTCCCGCAGATCATTTAATTCTCTTCTTGCAATAAACATTCCAACCTCCATAAAACATATTCCACCTGACTGTCAGTAAGTGATAGCACCTCAGATTTTAGGCGCTCTCTAATAAGAATAGCATGGTTTTCTTCTTCGCATAACATTTTGTGTCCCTCCAAATAATTATAGTAACGGGGCTATATGTCGATTATTGCACTTTGTGCAGTCGAAAATATAAGAAAATGGAGAGTTGAAATGAAAAAGTTTTTGCTTATTGCGCTGTCTTCGGTTCTTGCCCTCGGCATGTTAACCGCCTGCGGGGAAACGAATCAGGCCGAGCCAGAAAACGAGCCGGTAACTCCACCCGATCTCGTTGGAGAGTGGAAGCAGACAAACAGCAATGCAGATGACGCATGGCAGGCCGCTACCATTGCCGGAGATGCCATTGAGGTGTATTGGGTATCTGATAACGGAGAAACCAAAGCCCTCTATTGGGCCGGTTCTTTCGATGCCCCTACCACGGCGGATGAGCCGTACACCTGGGAATCGGAAAATGATAAAGATCAGACCGATATGGCAATTCTCGCCAGCGGCGATGACACGAAGACGTTTACCTATCAGGACGGCGTAATCAGTTACGAAGTGTCTGCCATGGGAGTTACGCAGACCGTAAAACTTGAGAAGCAATAAGTAACTAAAGGCCCCGCCGCCCTCTGCAACAAACGGCGGGGCCTTTTTGCAGCCAGCGGGGAGCGACCGCCGCTGCTTGATTTGACCTTATCACGCTTTACCTTACTACTTCAATACCAAGACTTTGCAACATGACAGCATTCGACAGGCCCACTTTTGGCAAACTTATTGCTCAAAAACCGAAGAAATTAAGGTGATGTAAATGAACATCCAAGAAGTGTGCAGAATCCGTAAAGAAGAATTGAAA
>ERZ857480.68300-NODE-105779-length-39766-cov-11.0190_pt1 | contig 39766 bp, 32 predicted proteins | sample MGYA00519767_ERZ857480 | MGnify/ENA primary metagenome ERZ857480 (study PRJEB31778, sample SAMEA3449210) | human gut metagenome | biome: human gut; feature: human-associated habitat; material: faeces | place: United Kingdom | collected 2010/2012 ...
AGCTGGAACAAGAATGCGTGTCCGTTCGGCACTGCCGGCGCTGTTTGCACCGCGTCTGCGTCTGTTCGGGTCGCGCATTTGCCACAAAAGCCTGTAATTGATTCATTTTTCATTTTTGTTTTTACTTTCCCTGCGAAACGACAAAAAAGACTGCCGTTTCTCAGGCAGTCCGCATCCATCACATACATCTTGTTTTATACATGGCTGTTTCCACGTGTTTGACAAGTATCAGCCGAAAAGTGCCGCCGAGCAATCCTCCTGCCGTTGTAACAGGAAAATCCTTTTGTCCGCTTACCTTTTCGCATTGATGTATCCTTCTGCCTCAGAGAAATTGTTTACATCCAAGCGATAGCTCGTCTCCCGTCTCGTCGTTCTAAACGCATCACGGTTGCTCGCCAGTCGAGGAATCTCACCCCACTTCCGTTTGTTACCCTTGTTGCTGTTGTTCTTTTTTATAAACTCACGCAAAGTATATCACAAAAAATACATGGATTCAACACATTTTTTCATTATAAAATCGCGACTATTTTTTATCATGCAGGAAATATCGACAAAAGCACCTTTCGAAGCGCCTGCAGTGCGTGGCAGGCATGAGTGCAAAGGAACCGCAGGTTTCATTTCACACACTTTTGTCCTTAGATACAGTAATTTGCCGGAAAGCGTGTTTGGAGCGGGAGAATTATCTCTCCGCTCCACGCTCTTTTTCAAACAAATATTTGAGGTAGCCGTAACCCTCCGCTTCCATCTTTTCGTACGGTACAAAGCGCAGCGCGGCGCTGTTGATACAATACCGCACGCCGTTTGGAGATTCTGAATCTCCACTAAACACATGCCCCAGATGAGAATTTCCCGCCCTGCTTCTCACTTCGGTTCTGCGCATGCCATGACTGTTATCTTCCAGTTTTGTTATCGCCGGTTCCTCGATTGGTTTGGAGAAGGCCGGCCAGCCGCAGCTGCTCTCGAATTTGTCGGCAGAGGAAAACAACGGTTCACCCGTCACAATATCCACATAGATGCCTTTTTCGAACTTATTCCAAAATTCGCCCGTAAAAGCTCTCTCTGTGCCGCTTTCCTGCGTAACGTGATATTGCTCTTTGGTCAGCTTTTGCCGAATCATCTCCGCAGCCGGCCGTTTGTAATCACCCGGATCGACGCGAAGCTCCGAAAAAAGCTTCATTTCTTCCTTCGGAATATGGCAGTAGCCGTTCGGATTCTTTTTTAAGTAATCCTGATGATATGCTTCCGCGGGATAGTAGTTTCTTAGAGGCGCGATCTCTACAAAAAATTTCTCGCTGCGTTGGCGCTCGATTTCCGCGATGCGTTCTACCGTTTCTTTTACCTTGTCATTGGTGTAATAGATGCCGGTCTGATACTGGCTGCCGCGATCATTACCCTGACGATCCTTCACCGTAGGATCAATGACATAGAAGTACGCGAGAAGCAGGGCGTCAAGGCTTACTTTTTGCGGATCATACGCAACCCGCACCGTTTCACGAAATCCGGTGTTCCCTGCGCAGACACTGCGATAATTCGCGTCCGCTTCGCAGGTGCCGTTCGCGTAACCGCTTTCCGCGTCGATGACGCCCGGGATGGACTGCATCAGCGCTTCCAGTCCCCAAAAGCATCCGCCCGCCAAATATACAACGTCTTCCGATGTGTCCTGATACATTTCTTCTCCCTCCTGCGTGACAGTGTCCTGCCCTGTCGTTTCCATCTCTCTGCTGTCGCTGCCTTCCTTGCTCGCTTCGTCCTTGGATAAATAATTCCATGCGGCGCAGCTTGTCAGCAGCGCGCAAATGATAAGCATCATTACAAGAAGGCTCAAAGCTTTCTTTGACATGGTGTCTCCCCCTTTCTGCGGCAATCCGCCCTTGCTAAAAAAACAGCTTTTCTATACTGTATCAAGCAGGCTATAAAATTGGCGTTAAGAAAAAGGTTCTTTCACTCGTACTTTATAATAATATTTCTTTGCACAAGAATCTTCTTTTTAGGCGTTTCAAAGCTGCTGATTTTTCCATGTAAAAACACCTCCTGTATATTCGATATATTCATTTACACGGTAATTCGGCGTCAAAAAACGCTGAAACCCAGTCATAGACGGGGTTTCACGGTCATACTTCCTAAATGGACGCTTTACTTGTGTATATCGTCCATTTATTTTCGAACGACCTCCTCAATTTTTTCCCTTGCTGCCGGGTCTGCAACATACCTGCCTACCCGTGGGTATCCATCCTCCCTGTTTCTCGGAGGATTGATGAGAGAATCGAACTCGATTTCTCCTGTATCGTAATAAAAAATCACTTTTATCGATTGCAGTCTTCGTTGCTGTATATCGGACACCTCTAAAAACACATAGTTCCTCATATTCACATTGTAAAGAATTTGGGAATCTAACTTTTTCACTTATCAAGGCATCTTTTAACCTCGGTGGATAGGACTTCGACCTTTTTGAGAATCTTGCTGTTATCCGTCATTTTCTCCGCTTTCAAAGCGCATCGTTTTCCGTCAAATTCAGAAAAGCTCTGCATCAAAAATTCTGGCTCATTTTGCGTCACAATCTTTGATTCCGGAGCTTTTTGTGCTATCCTTAAGCCATGCATAGAAAAAGGACAGGATTTCAAAAGGTTCCAACCGATCCTGTCCTGTACCCACACCCAAGAGCTTTGCCCATCGCGCGCCAATCCTCCGTAAGCTCCGCAGAGGTCTCCGTCTCCGTCTCCGTGCTCGGCGTCAGTTTTTGAATCCTCGCGACGAAAGATTCTGCATCCTCGTCCGGCACCAGTGTGCCGCCGATCGTGATATAGAATTGAATCTGACCTTCTTTCTCTGTCGTGGCCGCCTCAATTTTTTGTTGTTCCGGCAAACTTTTTGTCGAGATCGTTAGAGTTTCTGCGCCAGACAGTTTTTGAGATCCTCCTCCGCATTGCCGGTCAGCCGCAGATCGAAAGTGTCCACCAGATACTGCAGCACATTCGGACTCAAAAACGCCGGCAGCGTCGGTCCCAAGTAGATCCCCCGAATCCCCAGGCTTAACAAAGCCAGAAGCACCGCTACCGCCTTCTGCTCGTACCACGAAAGAATCAGCGACAGCGGCAGACTGTTGACATCCGTCTCAAAGGCATCTGCAAGCGCCTCCGCGATCCGCACCGCCGAATACGTGTCATTGCACTGCCCCACATCCAAAAGGCGCGGCAGTCCGGCAGCCTCCCCAAAATCCAGCTTGTTGAAGCGGTACTTGCCGCATGCCAGCGTCAGGATCAGACAGTCTTTCGGCACCAATTTAGCGAATTCCGTATAGTAATTGCGTCCCGGTCTGGCGCCGTCGCATCCACCGATCAGGAAAAAATGCCGCACTTTGCCCGTTCGTACCGCGTTGACGATTGCCTCGGCCTTGTCCAGCACTGCGTGATGTCCGAAACCGACGAGAATTTCCTCCTGCGCATGATCCTCCGGATAACCGCCGAGCTCCAGCGCTTTTTTGATGATCGGCCCGAAATCCTTCTCGCCGTTTTCCTTCTTTTCGATGAACTGCACACCGTCCCAGCCGACCACATTCGTGCTGAAGATCCGGTCCTTGTAGCTCTCCCGCGGCCGCATCAGACAGTTCGTCGTCATCAGAATACAGCCCGGCAGATCGTCAAACTGCGACTGCTGATCCTGCCACGCGCCGCCGAAATTGCCGACAAGATGCGGATATTTTTTGAGCCCTTCATAGCCGTGCGCCGGCAGCATCTCTCCATGCGTATAGACATGGATCCCCTTGCCCTGCGTCTGCGCCAGCAGCATCTCCAGGTCCTTGAGATCGTGACCGGACACGACGATAAACGGTCCCTTCTTCATGTGGATCCTGACCTGATGCGGCGACGGATCGCCATAGACTCCGGTGTTTGCCTCATCCAGCGTTTTCATTACCGCCAGCGCGATCTCCCCGGTGCGCATCGTCAGGCGAATCAGATCCTCCGCAGACAGCGCATCGTCCGTCAAAGCCGCCAGCGCCTCAAGGTAAAACGCGTCCACCTGCGCGCTCGCATAGCCCAGCTCCCGCGCCTGATGTCCGTAAGCACTGATGCCCTTGAGCCCGTAAAGGATCGTCATGCGCAGCGACCGCACATCCGGGTCCAGATCCTGCTCGTACATGATACCCGCGACCTCGCTGACCCGCAGCATCTCCGCCTTCGTCTCCGGCAGATTGAAAGCCGCCTGCACCGCCTTCGGCTCCGCGAGCCGCGCCTTTTTAGCGCGTCCGCGCAGTTCCTCCTTGATCTTCTGTGACTGCTTCAGCAGATCCACATGCACCGCCGCGTCAAAATTGACATTGGTGAGCGTGGTAAAAAGACAATTTTCGACAAACCGCACGACCCGCGCCTCCGGATTTTCGCCCGCGTCCATCAGCGCTTTCGCGTACACACTGATGCCCTTAAGCTGATACAAAAGCAGATCCTGCAGATTCGCGACCTCCGCGGTCTTGCCGCACACCCCCTGCTTCGTGCAGCCCTTGCCGCCCGCCGTCTGCTCGCACTGATAGCAGAACATTTCGTAACCCAGATCCATATTATTGCTCATACTTCTGACCTTCTTTCCCTCGTATTTTTGCCCGCGGCGAGGCGGTCTGCCTGCCGCATGTTTTTGATCATAGTATCTGCGGTTTCTGAGGAAAATATGTCTGCTCCGGCAATCTTCTGCTGCTTGATTGCCTTTCTCTGCCCGTTTGCGATTATTTATGTAAACACTATGTTTATGCAGTGAACGGGTTTATTACTGGACAGCGGCCTCTACCTGCTTGACAGAAGAAAAGGCAGGCTATTTCGCGAGCAGTCTGCCTTGAATCGATCTGATCCGGATACCGGCCTCGGCTATCCCAGCGCCACATCCAGTACCATCATCAACGCAAAGCCCAGCGCCGCGCCGATGGTGCCGATGTTGCTGTGCTCGCCCGCCTGCGCCTCCGGAATCAGCTCCTCCACCACCACATAGATCATAGCGCCCGCGGCGAAAGTCAGCAAATACGGAAGCATCGGCGTAAGAAGCGAGGTGAGCAGTATCGTGAGCAACGCCCCGATAGGCTCTACAACGCTGGACGCCGCCCCACACAAAAACGCCTTGCCCTTCCGCATTCCGGCGGCGGACAGCGGCACTGAGACGATGGCGCCCTCCGGAACGTTCTGTATGGCAATGCCGGCAGAAAGCGCCAGCGCCGCCGCCGACATTTCCATGGCGGGAATCAGAAGTGACCAGACAGCGGCCGCGATCATTACCCCTGCGGCAAAACCCAGGAGCGCCTTCTGCAGCCGCACCCCCCCATCTGCCTTTGGAGGAAAAACACCGTGGCGCAGCCCACCACTGTGCCTGCAAATGGCAGCAGTAACCCTGTAACAAGCTGATAGATCGTACTTTCGTTCATTGCGTTTGTCCCTCTTTTACAGCGTCAGCGAAGGCGCGGCGTAAACGCGGGACTTCAGCTCGCTGTTGAGCATATACAGTCCTTTGCTGTCGCTGCCTTCCCTGCTCGCTTCGTCCTTGGATAAATAATTTCACGCGGCGCAGCTTGTCTGCAGCGCGCAAATGATAAGTATCATCACAAGAAGGCTCAAAGCTTTCTTTGACATGATGTCTCCTCTTTCCGCAGCAATCTGCCTTTGCAAAAAAACAGCTTTTCTATGCTGTATCAAGCAGGCTATAAAATTGGCGTTAAGAAAAAGGTTCTTTCACTCGTTGCTCTGCGACGCTTTCAGTATCATTTGGTCCATGTTCGCACGCCGTATCTGCACTGTTTCAATTCACTTTCCGCTATTTTGAAATGGTCGTTGCCGTAGCGGACATAAAGAATCACTCGTACTTTATAATAATATTTCTTTCCGCGGACTCCCTCCTTGTTGACGTATACATTTTTTTCATGGGTACGCCAGGTAATGTAACGCGAATGTTTTCTTACAGATCGGCAGAACTTATAATATAACTCGTAGCCCTCTGCCTCTGCTTCATCGATGAGTTTCTCCAGTTCAGCACTCGGTTGAACGACTACTTTAATATTCTTTTTCTTTGTTTTCATGGTGCGTACGGCGAGTTCAAGATTCATGACTTTTTCCGAGAGCGCGATCTCCGTTTCGGTCAATATCGGCTCATCCGCATCAGGCGGAAACTCGAATCCGAACGTCTCATTTGTTGTAAAACCAAACGCGAGGAGTAAACTCAAAACAACGCACAAGAATCTTTTTTTTAGGCGTTTCAAAGCTGCTGTTTTTTCCATATAAAAACACCTCCTGTATATTCGATATATTCATTTACGCGGTAATTCGACGTCAAAAAACGCTGAAACCCGGTCAAGGACCGGATTTCATGACTATGCATGCTAAATAGTCACGATACTTGTGGATATCGTCCATTTAGGATGCCTTTTTGGCATCTTAGCCTTCTTGTTATCAGTTAAAGCTTCTTTTAATGCCTCATTTAAAGCTTCATTGCCTGGTAGAGAAATGCATCGTAATATCGGATCAATGTTTCTTCCGTTGTATTGTATTCATTGCTTCCCAGAAAAAAATCTTTTAATTCTTCAATGCAGGCGTCAATTTCTCCGATCCGGTGCTTATTTTTAGGATCTTGCTTCATAATGTTTAAAAACTCGATTGCTTTTTCGCAAAAAGCAATCTCACGCTGCCGGTTTCCTGCTTTGCGCCACCGAAGTGCACGATTCACTTCACTTCCAACATTTGAAATCTGAACGCCAATCGGCATCGTAAGGAGACTTACAGCTGTATCCATTTTCGAACGACCTCCTCAATTTTTTCCCTTGCTGCCGGGTCTGCAACATACCTGCCTACCCGTGGGTACCCAGCCTCCCTGTTTCTCGGAGGATTGATGAGAGAATCGAACTCGATTTCTCCTGTATCGTAATAAATATTGATTCCGTACAAACTTGATTGGGCAGAGCCGTTTTCCAAAAGCAATTGTTCTAAATCTGCATGAAGTTCTGCGTTGACTGCAACCAATTCCTGCGAAATATCAACAACAGCTTTGACCATGCACATATCATCGAAAAAAGTATCGTTTTCAATGTGTTGCAAATCACTTTTGTCTATGATTCTATTTAGAATTACCATATACTCCCCTCGTTTTCATATTGTCCGGTACACAGTACCGTTTTTCGCTATGCATTATCGTATTTATTTTAAAAAAAGACATCCATATGGATGTCTTTTTTTGTCTTGGTGCGCCATGAGGGACTCGAACCCCCAACCTTCGCATTCGTAGTGCGCGACTCTATCCAATTGAGCTAATGGCGCATGTAGAAATCGCTCGATTTCGTACTCCATTATTATATACAAGTCCGAGCGATTTGTAAAGACATAATTCAATAGTTTTTAAAAAAATCCTGCATTTTTGTTAAACCATTTCCGCCAGCTCGCGAATCAGGCGCTCCGTCTTATCCCAGCCAAGACACGGGTCTGTGATGGACTGTCCGTAAACCGTACCGTTGACAGGCTGATTGCCGTCTTCAAGGTAGCTCTCGATCATCAGCCCCTTGACCATATCGTGTACATCCTCGCTGAACGTACGAGATTGCAGCACCTCCTTGGAGATACGAATCTGCTCGAGATATTTTTTGCCGGAATTCGCGTGATTGACATCCACGATGATGGCCGGATTTTGAAGCTCCGCCTTGTGGTACATGTCGCAGACCAGCTTGAGATCCTCATAGTGATAGTTCGGCAGCGACTGGCCTTTTTTGTTCATATAGCCCCTGAGGATCGCGTGCGCGTACGGATTGCCCTTGCTGACAACCTCCCAGTTACGGTAGATGAACATGTGCGAGCTCTGCGCTGCGGTGATGGAATTCATCATCACAGAAAAATCACCGCTGGTCGGGTTTTTCATGCCCACCGCGACATCCAGACCGCTGGCCGTCAGACGGTGCCCCTGATTCTCCACCGAACGCGCGCCAATTGCCACATAAAGCAGCAGGTCACTCAGATAACGGTAGTTTTCGGGATACAACAGCTCGTCCGCGCAGAAGAATCCGGTTTCCTCCATCGCGCGGATATAGGTCTCGCGGATGGCGATGATGCCCTTCAGCATATCCTCATTGCCCTCCGGGTCAGGTTGATGCAGCATACCTTTGTAGCCGATACCCGTCGTGCGCGGCTTGCTTGTATAGACGCGCGGCACGATCAAAACGCGCTCCGCCACCTCATCCGCGGTCTTGCGCAGACGCGTTAAATAGTCCAGCACAGCGGTTTCATTGTCCGCGGAACAAGGCCCCACCAAAAGCAGCAAGCGGTCGTCCTGCCCGCTCAGAATATCCTTGACTTCCTTATCTTTTTGCTCTCTGAGGCGCTCAAATTCCGGACTGATCGGGTACATCGCCTTGATTTCCTTCGGGATCGGCAGTTTACGCCTGAATTCCATATTCATATTGTTTCCTCCAAAATTTTCTCTATGCTCACGGCTCTTTACGCGCTGTACTCCCGCGATGTGCCATGCTTTCCTGTCAACCTATGCTTTCTCGCCAGCCTGCGCTTCTTCTGCAGACCGAACCTCTTCTGCGGGCTGCCCTTTTTCGGTACCCGATGTTTCCTCCGCGGGCTCCGGCTTTTCCTTATCGAACAGCTTTCTTCTTGCCGTAGACTTGCGCATCATGTCGCGAATGCCCTCCGCGTCACCCTCCATCAGCATGCGCTCCAGCTTCGCGACTTCAATCGTGAACAGCTTCATTTGGTGCAGCAGCGCGTCCTTGTTGAGCAGGAACAGTTCGCTCCACATGCGATCGTCGATGCGGGCGATACGAGTCAGATCGCGGAAAGAGTCTCCGGTATAGTCCTCGAGTTTTTCATTGTGATTGCAGGTCATCAGGCACATCGCGATGCAGTGCGTCAGCTGCGATACGAAGCCGATCAGCTCGTCGTGTTCCTCCGGCGATACTTCGGAAATTCTCGCGAAGCCGAGCAGCTGTCCGATCTGCCTGCACAGTTCCTTTGCGTTTTCGGTGTTCTTTTCGGTCGGCACCATAACATAGTTCGCCTGATAAAAGATCGTCTCATCACTGTGTTCGATCCCCAGACGTTCGCAGCCTGCCATCGGGTGCGCGGCAATAAATTCACAATCCTCACGCAGAAAATCCTGAATTTGGCGCACAAGGCAGCTTTTGACGCCCGTCACGTCGGTGATGATCGCGCCGCTCTTAAAAAACCACTGTTTTTCACGCATCCACTGCAGGAAGGTTGACGGATACAGACCCGAAATAATCACATCTGCCTCTCCGATCATCTTCGGATCCGCGGTTGTGCTGCCCTTGTTGATGATATGACGCTCCTTGGCATAGCGAATGGTATCCTCATCGATATCGATGGCGTTGGCAAGAATGCCCTGCTTGGCAAGCCCCTTGGCGTAGCTTCCTCCGATCATGCCAAGACCTACAATTAACACATTGGTATTTTTATCAATCTTCAATCTTTTTTACCTCGATTCCTAAAGCTTGTAATTTATCAAAAAAGTCCGGAAAACTCTTATTTACTGCCTCCGCGCCTTCGATGACGCCGCCGGTCAGCGTCAAGAGCACTGCCAGAGACATGACAATGCGGTGATCGTTATGTCCGGAGAGCGGTACAATCGGCGCCAAAAGCCCGCCGGCAGACGGCATGACCGTAATCTCATCCTCCCGCACCATGACATTGACGCCGAACTTGCGAAGTTCCTCTGCCATTGCCGCGCCGCGGTCGCTTTCCTTGATTTTTAGCCGTTTCGTTCCGATAAAGCGCGCGCCGCCCTTCCCTGCGGCCGCCGCGAAGAGAACCGGCCCGAGATCCGGACAATCTGTCAGATCGATACAAGGCGCGGGTTCCTCAAGACGCGCGAACAGTGCCGCATAGACACGATCAGCCTGCAGGCTGTCTGTAACAGGCGGCAGACCATCAATCTGCACCTGATTCTCTGCCCGAATCGCCTGCAAAGCTCCAAAGAAGGCCGCGTTAGAGAAATCACCCTCCACACACGCGTCGCAGGCCCGATAGCTTTGACCGCCATCCAGGCACAACGTCCGCTCGTCCTGCCAAACGGCGCGCGCCCCGAATACCCTGAGCGCTGCCAAAGTCATATCGATATATGGCCGACTTTCAATCGGCGGCAGGATGGACAAACGGCTTTCTCCTTCACACAGCGGCAGCGCAAAAAGCAAACCGCTGATGAACTGGCTGGAAATATCGCCACGCAGCTGATAATCTCCCGCAGGCAGCGGTCCTTGCACGATCAAGCTCTGTCCGTCCCGCTCAAAAAGCAGGCCGCGCGCCTCGCACAGCTTTTCATAAACGTCCAGCGGACGCTCCATGAGCCGCGGCGCGCCGATGAACCGCGCGCGCCGACCGGTCTGTAAACAGATGGGGATAAAGAAACGCAGCGTACTGCCGCTCTCGCGGCAGCGTAAAATCAGTTCCGGCCGCGGCGCAGCGCAATCATCGCCTGCTCCCTCTCCTCTGCCGCGCGCGCCGTCACAAGACGGCGCGGTTTCCCGTTTCACACAGGCTGCGCGCGGCGCGGCGGACGCATCGACCGCGGCTTCGCCGCCGATGCCTGTAATCGTCACCGTTTCTCCTTCCTTTTGCCAACGCGCGCCGAGCGCGGTCAGACAATCGAGGGTCGCAAACATATCCTCGGAATCCGAGATGCCCCGCAGCACAGAAGTCCCGCTCGCAAGCCCCGCGCAGATCAGCACGCGATGTGCCATGCTTTTGGAGGGCGGCGCGCACACCCTGCCGCGCACCGTCCCCCGGTTGATTTGTATCTTCATCTGTTCTATCCCTCACCTTCGTGCCTATACCGTTTTTCCCCGCAGCCGCCATGCATGGTTTCCGCGGCGCGGAAGAAAAGCCGGCGAATAGACACCGTTTCAGATATTTTATACGTTTCGCGCCAAATAGTCAATGGCCTCCAGATATCCGTCGGTACCGTGTCCCATGACGGTGAAGCAGCAGGCCTCGCGGATATAGCTGACCTGACGGAAATCCTCACGCTCCTTCACATTGGAGATATGGACCTCTGCCGTCGGAATCCGCACTGCCTTGACCGCGTCGAGAATCGCGATGCTGGTGTGCGTGTAAGCGCCCGGATTGATGACGATCCCGTCCATCCCCTCAAAATAGGCCTGCTGCACGCGATCAACCAGATCTCCCTCGTGATTGGACTGATAACAGGTCACTTCGATCTGCTTCTCCGCGCAGTGTGCCTGAATTTTTTCGATAAGTTGTGTGTAGTTTTCCGTTCCGTAATGCGCAGGCTCCCGCAATCCCAAAAGATTGAGATTCGGGCCGTTGATGACTAACAGCTTCATAATGTCTCTCCTGTTTTCGCGATGCTTTGCCGCTTCACAACTTCTGCCGCCGCCACTTGCCCGTCGGCGCTTCCGCCCGTCCGCAGATAATCTGTGCCGAAACGCGCAGTCAAAAGATCGGCCAGCACGATGGCCGTCACAGCGTCTACCACCGGTCTTGCCCGATGAAAAATCGCCGGGTCATGTCTTCCCTGCAGCTCGAAGGTCGTGTTCTCCATGCGCAGAAGGTCGATCGTCTCCTGCTTTTTGAAAATGGAAGCGGTCGGTTTGATGACAGTATCGAAGAGAATCGGCATGCCATTGGAAATTCCACCCTGAATGCCGCCGCTGTAATTGGTGCGGGTTTTCACACCCTCCACGTCCCGATAGAACGCGTCGTTAGCCTGCGAGCCGCGCAGATCCGCCAGCGCGAAGCCGCCGCCGAACTGGATACCCTTGACCGCCGGAATGGAGAAGACCGCGTGCGCGAGCATTCCCTCCAGCGTATCGAACCAAGGTTCACCAACGCCTGCCGGCATTCCTGTCACCGCGGTTTCCAAAATCCCGCCGATGCTGTCGCCATCCGCGGCCGCTTTGAGAATCTCGCCGCGGATCAACGCACCTGCCTCCGCGTCCAGTACCGGAAACTCCGCGGCCGCGAGATAAGCGAATTCCTTCGCGTAGTGCTTGAATCTGCGATCCTCCACGCCCGCCGCGCGCAGAATATGCGTACCGATAAAGATGCCGCGATCCTCCAGGGCGCGCGCCAAAATCGCGCCCGCTGCCACCAGCGGCGCGGTCACGCGTCCCGAAAAATGGCCGCCGCCGCGATAGTCCTCATAGCCTTCATATTTGCAGAAGCCCGTATAATCCGCGTGGGACGGGCGCGCCGGCCGGTTCTTGCGCCCGTCCCCGTAATCCGCGCTGTGCGCCTTTTCGTTGCGGATCAAAAGGCACAGCGGCGTCCCTGTCGTACGACCCTCGAAGATACCGCTGACAAATTCCACGCGGTCTTCCTCCTGGCGCGCCGTCGAGATCATGCCCTGCGCGCGCCGCTGTCTCAATTTATTGCCGATATAGCTTTCATCGATCACCAGTCCCGGCGGCAGCCCGTCCAGTACCGCGCCGATTGCCGGGCCGTGACTCTCGCCGAATAAGGTCAAGCTGATGGTATTGCCAAAGGTATTTTTCATCCGAAAACCTCCTCATATTTTTGTTTTAAGTTCGCTTTGTCCGCAGGCTCGGTATCAAATTCCCCGATGCGGCGGACGCAGATGGTCGTCACCGTATCGCCGTCTGCCTTCTTGTCGTGCATGGCCGCCCCGCAAACCGCGTCCGCGTCTTCCGCGCAGACGGTCGGCAAGCCTTCCCGCTGCAGCACCTGCCGCAATCTTTCCCGTACCGCGGACTCTGCCATCGGCAGCATGCCCAGCGCCACGCACTCCCCATGCAGCAGCCGGCCGGAAACGCTCTCAATGCCGTGACCGAGCGTATGGCCGAAGTTCAGCGCCTTGCGCAGACCCTGCTCCTTCTCATCCTCCTCCACCACGCGCGCCTTGATGCGCAGCGTGTCCGCGATGATCGTTTCGATCTGTGCCTCGGTCTCGCGGATTCCGTTTGCTTCAATCCGCGCGAATAAATCCGCGTCAAAGGTTGCTGCCATCTTAATAATCTCCGCGGCGCCGCAGGCAAACTGCCGTGCGTCCAACGTTTTTAGCACCTCCGGGTCGATCAACACAGCCCGCGGCTGATGAAACGCGCCGACGATATTTTTGATGCCGCCGAGATCGACCGCCGTTTTACCGCCGACCGAAGAATCCACCTGCGCAAGCAGTGTCGTCGGAATGTTGTAAAAATCAACCCCGCGCATGTAGCAAGCCGCCGCGAATCCCGCCAGATCGCCGATGACCCCGCCGCCGACCGCGGTCACGCAGTCCTTACGAGTAAATCCATGCTCGAGCATCACGCGGCAGATCCTCTCAAAATTGGCAAGGGTCTTACTTGCCTCGCCCTGCGGCAGCGTAAGCAGAATACCGGTGCCTTTCTCTTCCTCACAGACCTTGAGCAGCTGCTGCGCGTACCGCGCCGGTACGCCATCATCGGTCACCACCAGCACCCGTCGTTTCAAATTCAGATATTGCCCTGCCTCTGCCAAAAGCCCGCGCGCGATCCAAATCGGATAACTGTCATGTCCCAGCTTCACATCGATTTTCATAAGCGTGCCTCCTGTGCCTCTGCCTTTTCTACTGTCTCTGCGGTCTCTGCTGTTGCCGCGGTCTCTGCCTTCCCGTTCATGCCGCCTTTCTCCGACACTGGCCACGCGTCTAAAGTCTCCGCCTCCGGTGCTGCCTGCGCGCTCAGCGCGTTATACGCGCCGACGATCTTGATCTTATCGCAGCAGCTTTTCATTTCCTCCACACAGGCCTGCCCGTTCGGACTGTAAATATCCCCAGCGGCCTCCACATAAAAGTAATACTGCCACAAAAGATCCTTCATCGGGCGCGAGCGCAGCGTCCGCATGTTGAAGCCGTGCCGGCCGATGATACTCAGAGCCTCCGCCAGCGCTCCGGCCTCGTTGCGCGCCGTAAACACCAGAGAAAAGAAAGTATTGCCGTTGTTTCCGGAGGTCCGACTGTCCGCCGCCGAGAATACCGCGAAACGCGTCGTGTTTGAACGGTCGTCGTTGATGCCGGACGCCAACACCGACAAACCCGCCATTTTCGCGGACTCCGCGCTGCCAATCGCCGCGATATGCCTGTCATTCTGCTCGCGGACATAAGCCGCCGCCAGCGCTGTATTGGAGTATTCCACCTCTTCAAGTTCATGTTCGCGGATAAAATTCGCGCACTGCGACAAAGCCTGCGGGTGGCTGACAACCGTTTTGATATCATCCATCGTCGCGCCCGGCACCGTCAGGAGATCATGCGTCACCGCCAGATCGTACATGCCGTTGATGTGCAGCGGTCCGGTAAACATCAGATCGTTAACCTGATCCACATCGCCCGCGAAGCTGTTCTCGACCGGCAGCACCGCGCAGTCGCACGCGCCCTGCACGACAGCCTCGTAAGCCTTGGGGAATCCGCTGTAAGCGATCTTTTTCCCCATCGGGAAGATCCGGCTCGCCGCGATATGCGCGAACGCGCCCTCGGTCCCGCAGTACGCGACCCGCAGCCCTTCCAAAAGCCTCGCCTGATAGCGGCGCGACACTGCCATCACATCCCGCAGGAACTGTCCGTAATACGACTTCAGCTCCGGATCTGCGACCCGCGCCTCCCCCTTGGCGATCACCTCATTTTCACGCTTCGGATCATAAATCGGTAATCCGTTTTGCCTTTTGTATTCCGCGACCTTGGCGACCTGCCGCATCCGCGCCTCAAACAGCTGCGCCATTTGATTGTCAATTTCTGTAATTTTTTCTCGTATTTTTTTCAAATCTTCCATGCCAATCTCCTATTGCTTTTGGGAGCGCGCCGCACCTGCACGCGGGTCGTTCTCCCACTTGACTCGCGAATACGCTCTCAACCGCCGCGCATCCGTTTTCCCCCGGACGCTGCAGCTTTTTCTCTTTTATTCCTGCTCCGGCAGAATTCCGTAATCCGCCGCCAACGCCCGAAACGCCGGAAGCGAACGCAAGACCGCTTCGGTGCTGATACAGTAGGAAAGCCGCACATAGCCCTTCATACCGAAGCTGTCCGACGGCGTCAGCAGCAGCTCATATTTTTTTGCCGCCTCCGAAAACGCCGTACCATCTCCGTCCGGTGCCGCGAGGAAGAGATAGAAGGCTCCCTCCGGCTTGATAAAAGAATACCCAAAGGACTGCAAATTCGTGAGCAGCAGCTCGCGATTCCGCGCGTAGATCTCAAAATTCGCGCAGGCACCCTGATTCTCCGCCACTACGCGCTGCAAAAGGCTCGGCGCGCACACATAGCCGAGACTCCTGCCTGCCCCGCAGATTGCCGCGAACAGATCTTCGCGGCTTTTTGCCCGCGGCGAAACGAGAATGTAGCCGATTCGCTCGCCCGGCAGTGACAATGACTTGCTGTATGAATAGCAAAGAATCGTATCTTCGTAATAGTCCGCCGGAAACGCCGCCCTGCGCCCGTCATAGACGATCTCGCGGTAAGGCTCGTCCGAGATCAGATAGATTTCCTTAGCATAAAGCGCTTCCTTTTGCCGGAGAAAATCTCCCAGCGCCGCCAGAGTCTTTTCACTGAGGATCGCGCCGGTCGGATTGTTCGGAGAGTTGACGATCACCGCCGCTGTCTTGTCCGAAAAGGCCGTCTCCAGCGCCTCGAAGTCGATCTGAAAGTCCTCGCCGCGCACCGGCACCTCGCGAATCACCGCGCCGGCATTCTCGATGAACACCTTGTACTCCGGAAAATACGGCGTGAACACGATCACTTCCTCTCCCCTCGCGCAGACCGCGCGCAGAGTAATCGTCAATGACGCCGCGGCTCCGGCGGTCATATACACATCCCCCGCCTCCGCCGCGAGTCCATACACGCGCCGCGTATAATCCGCTACCGCGCTGCGCGCCTCCATGCAGCCCGCGGACGCCGTATACGCGTGCAGCGCGACCGGCGGCTCTGTCTTCAGCAGGCGGATCATACAGTCCGTGATCACCTGCGGACAGGGCACATTGGGATTGCCGAGACTGTAATCACATACGTTTTCCTCCCCGATCTCCTGTTTGCGCTTCGCGCCGTACGCTGCCAACGCGCGGATCGCGGAGCTGCTCTTACCTAATGCTGTCATATTCGGATTGATCATATCTGTCACCTCTGTCTGTTATCGGTCCTGGATTTCGTATCCGTTTAGTATCAAGGGCTTTTGTCGATATTCCGGAAACATCGCTATGCGATATTTCCGGAATAATAATAAAATACCTTCGGGCAGTCCGATGCCTCATATTTGCACAGACCCCCGAAGGTATCGCAACACTCGCGCGCCGCCGCGCGCGAAACCCTTGCGTTAATACACTTCCTTTATCAGACCTTCCTTAAATGCCTCAACTAAGTCTGTCAAATCGTCTACTTTTTCTGTCAGAACCGCCCCTTGATCCGTATCCATGATCAAAAGACGCTCCGGCATGATTTCCACTGTTTTTTGCACCGGTGAGTGGAACACCTGTGTGCCGTCCGGCTGCAGCGGGCTGTATGGTTTATGCTCCGCCAGCGCCATGAAACGGGAATTAAAAATAAAGGTATAACCCGCGATGCCTGTCTGCTTTTGGTAAGCCTTCGAGATACCGCCGTCGATGACATAAAGGATGCCGCCGCCCTTGATCGGAGATTCTCCGTCCTTGATCTTGACCGGCACATGTCCGTTCAGGATTTTTCCGCGGCGCGGATCCAGACCGAATTCCTTTAAGATTTTTTCGCAGTAAGTCCGCTCCTTGGTCAGCTTGTAGTATGGCCGGACCGGTTCCTTATGCGTCGCTTTGTCCGCGATGAACAGCCGCTCGAACGTCGTCATCTTTTCCTTGCCGAAGAGCGGAGAATTGCCGCCGAGCCACAGATACCACATGATGTCGCCGGAGCGCCCGGTTTCCTCGGATTTGCGCGGCGCGTAATATGCCTTGCGCACCTGGTCGTCCAGATAATCCATCAATGCCTTGCCCTTATGCTTGACACCGTTCAGCTCCACCTCTTCAAACTCGCCGTTTTCGTCGGTCGGAACGCAGCCGTGATACAAGAGATTGCCGTTGATCTTCGTGTACAGCGCGCCATGACTGAAAAGGAAGCGGATGTGCCGCTGCAGCTTCTCGGATTTGAGAAAAGACGCCTCCAGCGCGTTGAGCAGCTCGCTTTCCTCGGCGGTCAGGTCGTACGGGTGTGCCGGATCGAGCGTCGGGAAGTTCGTGTCCCGCAGCGGCCAGACCTTGCCTTCGACCTCAACAGTGCCAGCCGCGAGGTCGATCTTATCCAGCAGCAAACGCTTGTCGAGCTTGTATTCCGGATGCGCCATGATACGCTGTCCCTCGACCTTAAACTGACAGATCGCGATGGCCTTGTGCATCTTGGCCGCCAGCTCCTCATCGACCGGATCATATTTGTTTTTATCTAAAATGTGCGGTTTGAAAAACTCACACGCATCGTTTCCGTAAACTTTTTCGGCGAAGGTCGCCAGCGGCCGCAGATTGATGCCGTAGCCCACCTCCAGCATGTCAAAATTGTTGTAGCTGATGTTCATGCGCAGCAGATTGGTGATACAGGCCCAGTTGCCGGTCGCCGCGCCCATCCACACGATGTCGTGGTTGCCCCACTGAAAATCCACATCGTGATAGTCCATGAGAAAGTCCAAGATCTCATCCGGATGCGCGCCTCTGTCAAAGATATCGCCGATGATATGCAGCTTATCGACCGCTAAGCGGCTGATTGTCTCCGTCAGCTGAACGATGTAGGTTTCGGCCACGCCGCACTCCACGATGGAATTGATGATCTGGTTGTAGTAGTGCGTCTTGTTTTCCTCATCTTCCGCGTGCAGCAGCTCATCGATGCTGTAATCCATGTATTTTGGCAGGCGTCCGCGCACGCGGGAACGCGTATATTTTGTCGATACCGATCTGCAAATCGTAATTAACCGATAGATTGCGGTCGCGCACCAGTCGTCATAATTATGTTCTGATTTTTTGCGGCGCGCCAGCTCCGCCTCCGCGTTGTAAATCAGCGCCGCCAGATCATCGCGGTCCTTCTCCGAAAGCACACTGCCGTAGTGTTCATCGATCTTCGCCTTGATCGTTCCCGACGCGCTCTTGAGCATATGAATAAACGCCTCATGCTCCCCGTGCAGATCGCTCAAAAAATACTCCGTCCCCTTCGGCAGCGCCAGAATCGCCTTGAGATTGATGATCTCGGCGGAGGCCGCCATAATGTTCGGATAATCTTTTGCCAATCTGTTCAAATATTTTAAATCTGCCATGCTTCTCCCTTTCTCACGCAGTTGTTTTTGCCCATCAGCCCGGACGCTGCGCGGCTCTGCTGTCGCCGCCGCAGTCGCTGTGATAAGAACATTATAGTATATCCTGCCGCCGAAAAGCAAGTAATTTCCGTACGGAAAAGCCCTTTGGACACGCGAAATTTGTCGAAATCCCAAAATTTCACACAATATACACAATTTCGACAGCCCACGCTTCTCACGCAACCACTGTTCCGGCGTAATAATGCCGCAAGATTTCGCGATAGTCGGCGCCTTTCCGCGCCATACCGTTCGCCCCGTACTGACTCATGCCGACCCCATGGCCGGAGCCGCTGGAGGTAAACACTATGCTGCTTCCCTCAAAGCTGATGGAAAACAGCGCTGAGCTGAGCCCGAGCGCGCTGCGTACCTGTGTACCCTTGAGCACCTGCGTTCCGACCTGCATCTTCGCTACGCGGCCGCCGGCGGTACGCGAAAGGATCTTGACATTTTTTCGTGTCAGCTTGCCGAAGTCTTTCTTTGGAAAACTTTTTTGCAGCAGTTTCCGCGTTTCGGCGAAGGTAAAAGTTTTTTGCTCGTTTCGATGCGTCGCCTTTTCTTCATAAGGGCTGGACACACTGACCAGATACGGCACCGCGCTGACGAACACATCCTCGGAGTTCTCTGTCTGCCCGCCGCTCGACGAGAAGAACAGCGGCTGCATCACCAGCTTGCCGTCGTAATACAGCAGCTGCCCTTCGGTGCTCTTGCACGCCGCCTGCACCTTCGGCCAGCCGTTTTTGTCCGTTCCCCAACCATCCGCGTGACAGGCGATCAGCTCCTTTTCCGTCTTATAGACCTGACAATGCGTTGTGTCGCAGATCGGCGCCTTTGGATGCTGCTTCGGCTTTTTGATCTCGTATTTTTGTATTTTTGACATCGCGAAGGTCCGCGCCGCCACCGACTGCGCCTTGAGCGCTTCCGGCTCAAAGGTATTGGGCATCTCGCTCGCGGTCACACAGGCGACATACTCCTCAAAATCCACCTTGACCGCCTTGCCCAAATCCTCCCGCCAAACCTTGATCTTGCGCGGCGTTTTGATCTTGTCCGCCGCGCCTGCCTCGCCTTGCTCCTCCTCTGCCGCGCTCTCCGCGTTTCGCGTCCGGTCTGACGCGTCGAGCGCCTCGCGCCCCAACGCGCCGCTGCCCCAAACCACCAGCAGCGGCACCAACAGGATAAACACCGCCAAGCCCGCCCAGACCGCCGTCAGCCCTTTGCACACATCCCGCATCCACGCATTTCGCTCTGTCCTGAAACCTCTCCGCATTGCCTGTCCCCCCTTGATTCTTTCTCCCATATATGTATGCGGACTGCCGTCTGTTTTATGCCCGCACAGAGATAAACCGCTTCTGCGCATCCGCGCCCATTGACAAATCTCGTTTTCTCCCGCATAATTGAATCACAGTACAAAGATGAGGTGATCACATGAATTCGATTTACGCATACATCAAAAAATACGCCGCCATGCTGGCGGCACAGCCGTATCCGCTCGGCCTTGCCGCGCGCTTAATCGTCGAAACGGACGAAGGCGTTTTTGGTACGGTCAAGGGTGCTGATCTGGCAGACTTAAGCGAGACGGAGCTGGAAAAGCTGCCGCTTTCGGTTCTGCCAAAAGGCAGACAGGGCATCCGTTCCATCGTCATTTCACAGACTCCCGCCTGTCAGGAGTGGCTGCGCCGCGGACAGGCGCTGTTTCCGGCCTTGGACGATATGGCGCAAGTCATCGGTACACGCGCGGCAGTCATCGACGCGCGCGGCGGTCTGCGCAAGGCGGTGCCGCAGCTAGTGCGCATCATGCGCGCCAATGCCGGCTGCTTTGTTGTCATCGGTCATGCGGCTGACGGCAGCTGCCTCGGCTATACACTGACAGTCGGACGCACGCCTTACGAAGCGATCGTAGCCATGACGGTACTCGAAAAGTCCGCGGAGGTCGCCCTGCTCGCCGAAAAGATCGGCAGTCCGCAGCCTGTCTCCGCATGGGAATGCAGACGGATGCGCAGCATTTATTTGAAGAAGTATTCTAAATCCGAGGCAAGCGCCAGAGCCGCCGAAGCTGCCGCGCTCTCGGCACACGAGGAAGCTGCGGTCGCCAAAACCGCGACGGACGCAGGCGCGGCGGACGAGAATACAGACCTCGGCACAGCAGGCGCGGCGGACGAAATTGCAAGCGCGGCAAACACTGCGACGGCTTCCGGTTCAGCTTCGGCGGCGGACATCACCGCTGGCACCATGCAGGAATCATCGCCAACACGCGAAGAAACGCTGCGCGCGCAGCTTGTGGACTACGGCAAGCAGCTCGTCGCCTCCGGTCTGGTGCAAGGGACCTGGGGGAATCTTTCGGCGCGCCTCGATGACACCTATATGCTGGTGACTCCGTCCGGATTAGACTATGCCCGCCTGACCCCGGCAGATATGGTCAAAGTCAATATGCGGACGTTGGAATACGAGGGCGATCTAAAGCCGACATCCGAAAAAAGTCTGCACGCGGCCATCTACCAAAACCGGCCGGACATCGGCGGTATCATCCACACGCACTCCAAATACTGCTGTGTTTACGCAGCCGCGCGCCGCGACCTGCCGATTCCGGCAGACCGGCAGACTGCGTTTCAAAGCCCGATCAAACTCGCGCCTTACGCGCCGCCCGGAAGCAAAACGCTCACAAAAAACACCGCAGCTGCCGTCGGTGACAACTACGGTGCGATCATGGCGGGTCATGGGATGATCGCCTGCGGCAGGGATCTCACTGCCGCCTTCCAAAACTGTAAGCAGCTCGAAGCCATTGCAGAGGCTTCTTTGCAAAAATAGCAATCAACAAAGCTGCCGTATGATAGTGTCCAAGTCAGACATCGATCAAAGCGGCAGCTTTGTTATGATTTGTATTTTGCTATGCACAAATCATCTATGAGCTTTACCGCTGTTCCCGGTTCCAGCAAGGTATACGCAACATATGCGTAAATCTCATCTAAATCCCGATATACGCGCGCGTATAATTTTACAGTATACTCAGCCCAAATACCCAGCCTTTTTCATGGCCTGCAGCACCTGGTTCGCGGCGGGTCCTGCGGCTGTCGCGCCGTAGCCGCTGTTTTCGAGGCAGACGGCGAAGGCGTAATCCCCACTGAAGCCGACAAACCAGCTGTGCGGGCTCTTGCCTCTGCCAACCTCCGCGGTTCCGGTCTTGGCGTGCAGGGAAAGCCCCGGATAATTGCCATCGCCGTAGTTTGCCTTAACATTGTTGCGCATCATATCGCTGATCTGGCGCGCTGTGCCAGCCTCCAGCAGCTTGACCTTTCCGGCGCGCGCACGCCCGCTGTCCTTGTCGAGCAGCGCTTCCCCTTTTTCGAGCAGTGCGCTGCCGCGCAGCAGCACCGGCTTCGCTGCTTTTCCCTCTCCCGCGATCGCGCCTGCGTAGACCATCATCGCCAGCGGATTCACCTGATCCTCAAACTGTCCGATGCCCGCCCAGCCGATGTTCAGCTTCGCGCTGTCAAAATTGAAGCTGCCTGCTGCCGTGCGGATACCATCGACCTCATAGGCGTCAGTCAACCCGGCTTTCTCTGTATATTCCTGCAATACCGCACCGCCCAGCTTCACTGCCAGCGACGCATATGCGCCGTTGCAGGAGTTGGCAAGCGCGCCGTAAAAATCCACCTTGCCGTGCGCGTACGGGCAGGTGACCTTCTCTCCGTCGATCTCATAGCTGCCGGTGCAGGTAAAGGTCCAGCTGTTCAGATCCTCCAGCTGCTCGATTGCGGCCGCCGTCGTTACCAGCTTAAATACCGATCCCGGCGTATAGACTGCCGAAAGTGCCTTGTTCAGATACGTGCCGCTCGGCAGATTGCTGCCGCTTCCATCCGTTTTGACCGCCGGGTCTGCGGACGGCCCGCTCACCATCGCCAAAATCTCGCCCGTCCGCCAGTTATAGACGCAGATCGTTCCGTTCCTGCCTGCGAGCGCTTGCTGCGCAGCCACGTTGATATCCGCATCGATCGTCAGCGTCAAATCCTTTCCTGTATTGTGAAAAATTCCCGTCGTTCCCAAAATGGGATCATAACCGATCAGCTTGCTGCGAAACGCGGTATTCGCCGCCGTCGCCACATTGCCGCCCAGATCACCGACCACATGGTAGGTCGCGCGGCGCAGTTCGCTGTCATCACTGTAATGCGCGCCGCTCTTGTCATTTTGCAGCAGCAGCTTACCGCCGCGATCCGAAACACTGCCCACACGCAGCATCCCGTTCGTATATACATGCCGGTTCGCGTAAAAAGCTGACCATTTCGCGCCGTTGATCTCCAGCCGCGCGATGAAGAAGATCAGTCCTGCCAAAAGCGCTGCCGCCATCAAAAGGCAGAGAAACGCGCGTCTTTCTAATTTTTTCATGTTCTCGCGCCTCCCTTCACCGCCAGACTGGCTCTTTGCCGCGTATCTGCCGACTTCAAAAATGCCAGCAGTGCCCACGACACGATCATGCTGGTGCCGCCGTTCGAGACAAACGGAAACGTGACCCCGGTAAATGGCAAAAGATCCGTACACCCAAAGACATTCAATATCGTCTGGAACACGAACATGCTCATCGCTCCGCAGGCCGCGATTGTATAATAGGTGGAACGTCCCTCCATGATGGATCGCACCGCGAACACCGAGAGCGTGACGATGGAGAGGACTGCCAGCGCCGCGATGATCAGTCCCCATTCCTCGATCAAAACGCCGAAGACCATATCGGTATCCGCCGCCGGCAGATCCACCAGCCAGCCCTTACCCGCGCCGACACCCGCAAGGCCTCCGCTCGCGGAGGCGCTGAGCGTGCGGGTCTGCTGATAACCGGCGGCATCTGCCATGCCCGCGTCCCAGATATGCCCCCAGGTCGCGAAGCGTTTGGCGACATAAGGCTTAAAGCGCAGAATCATAAAGCCGCCCGCGGCGGCAGCGCCCACCATCAAAAGCAGCTTCGAGAATTCTCCGCTGCGCAGGAACGCGATCACCAAAAATGTCACGAAAAAGATCGCCGCTGTTCCGAAGTCTCCCATCAGCCCCAGACAGCCAAAGCAGAAGGCTGCGAAGCCCATAAAAATCCAAAGATTCTTTTTTTCAAATAATTCGTCCAGTGACGCCGCCCCGATCCAGATAAACGCCACCTTGACCAGCTCCGACGGCTGGAAGCTGACAGGCCCGATTGCCAGCCAGTTTTTCGCGCCGTAGCCAAACGTGCCCAGCGCCAGATTTGCAACCAAAAGCAGCACCGCGCCCCCGAGCAGCAGCCACCGCAAGCGCTTGCAGCTTTCCAGATTTCGCAGCAGCACGCACATCAAAAGCAGCACCGCCACTCCGATCGCCACAGCCAAAAACTGCTTGTACAGTTTGTCCGGCGCGGAGCTCGCCACGACCGCCAGATTCAGGGTCGAAAGGAAAAAGGCGATGGCTTCCATCTCAAAGCCCGCCCGTCCGCTCGCGCGCACGATCGCCACATAGCTCCACATCAGCAGCATCAGTCCGCCAAAGCTGACAAAAATGCTCTGCAGATGATCGGTGCCCAGTGCCAGCCACAGCTGCAGCATCGTCAAAATCTGAAACAGTGTGAGCGCTGCCATCGTCGGCCCGATCGACATCATCTTTGTGTCTGATTTTCGCATTGCCAGATTGTTGTTCTGTTCCTCCAGACTGATTGGCAGCAGCGTGAACTCTGTCAATCCGGTTCGCAGCACATCGCCGTAGGCCATCGTGATCGGCGGTCCCATCTCGCCCTCCTTGCTGATCCGAACCTCCTCCAGATAACTGCCGTTCTTCGAGCCGAGATCCCGATAGGCCCACGTTCCGTCAGTCCCGCGCGTCAGCACGCCATGATTGCGTGAAATCGCCTCATCCGCGACCTGAATATCGCAGCTTGCCGCGCGTCCGATGACATTTTCCCAATGCGTGATCGGCTCACTGCGCTCGTCGAGCAGCTCCACATCGCCGTCCGCATCCAGCCCGTAGCGGCTGATATGCAGATACGCCCAGACCTCTGCCGGACTGCTTACGCGAACCAGCGAAACCACGCAGCGCACTAGAATATAGACTGCCAGCGCCACCAGCACCCAGCGCGCGATGCCCGTATAGACCATCTGAAAATTAATATTTTCCAAAAAAGCTTCCATAAAATCTCCTGTTCCCCTTTTCCTGCCGCACGCCCCGCCGCAGACACCCAAACCACAACTACATTGCGGGCTTTCTTGCAGCGGTCACTGCGTCCGTCTTACACGCGTCCGGCGCATCCGACCTTTCCCCTGCATGCTTATGCATCACGCTGCCGACTGCGCATTCGTGCGCTTCTGTTTTCAGTATGACAAAGCCCCTTGCGCTTGTCAAGGGGCTTTCTTGATTTAGTCTGATCAGTGAAACACGAAACTCATACCCAAAACGCGATGGCTCTGAGCGGCGCGCCGTCGGCGTTTTTCCACTTGAGCGGCAAGGCGAAAAACCAGAACAAATCATTGCCGCATTTGTCCAGATTGCAGAGATTTTCAATATTGATCACATCATGCTCGTAAAAGAGCTTTTTGTGGCGCGGCAGATTTGTGTCGGAAATCGGGTCCATACCGATGACATCAAAGCCGATGCCCTTTTTGCCTGTGCTCAGAATGAAACGCAGAACCTCGTCGTCTATGCAGGGATAATCGCCAAAATAGCTGTCAGTTCCCCATCGCTTATCCCAGCCGAGATGAAAGAGCAGGAAATCCGCGGCCTCTGCTTTTTCGATGCCTGCCTGTTCCAGCTCGTTCATGCGAATCGCTTCGCCTTCGGCAAGACGCGTACAGTCAATCACCAGCGCTTTCCCCGCGAACTGCTCGATCGGCAGCGCGTCGAGGATGGCTCGATCCGCGAACAGATGCGCGGGCGGGTCCACATGGGTTCCTGTATGTGAATACAACGAAAGGAGTGTTTCCCGAAACCCGTCCTTTTCGTATGTGTTAGCCGGCTTTAGCACCGGTGGCTCCGTGCCGGGATAAACCGGCATATCCTCAGAAATCGTATGTGTCAAATCAATGATTTTCATGTCAAAACACCTCCGCGCGAATTTTTTATTTTGTAGGAACTATCGCTATGCGATATTTGCGGAATCACGACAAAAGCACCTTGCGGAGCGGCGCTCACAGATGAGCGCCATGCGCACATAGAAATCTGTATTTCGTTATGTTCACTTTTGTCCTGCCTCCGGTGCCGGCTCCGCGCTCGTTTGCGGCGTTCTTGCGTCTGCCTGCCGGTTCTTATAATGCGCGAGTCCCCATACCAGAACGACCGCGAATAAAATCAGATAGAATACGATCGGGCAAGCGAACCCACCGTTTGCCTTCGCCGCCAGATACGGCTGGATGCCATGCGCGTAGATGGCCGCGAAGACCATGAATACACTGCCGATCAGTCCCAGCGCCGGAATCAGATAGCGCCGCGTGAAGCTGAGGTCGGTCGCTTTTTTCATAAACATCAGGTAAATCGGGATGTAAAGCGCGTAAATCGTGACAATTGGCAGCTCCGAGGAATCAAAGCTGAACAGCCCGAACCAGCCGAACGCCGCCAGATTGGAACCGTAAAAGAACAGGAACCAGAAACCGCAGAGCAGCAGCCCCAGAATTGACGCGTTATTCGGCATGTTCGTCACCTTATCAACCTGGCGGAACATTTCCGGATGCGGACCCTCGCCGCGCGTTGCCACCGCGTAGATCCCGCGCGTGCAGCCGAGCATGAGTCCGTTCAGCGTACCCATACAGGAAATCGCCACAAAGAGATTCAAGATGTTTCCGAACGCGCCGCCAAAAATGTTCAGATAGGCTGTCGTCGCGCCGTCATTCATCAGATCCTCCACCGTCGCGCCGCCGGCTACGCCGATGTAATAGAACAGGTAGATGGCCACAATGATGATGCCGCCCGCGATCAGCGCGATCGGCAGATTCCGTTTCGCGTCCTTGAGCTCGGCGTTGATCGAGGTCGCGATGATCCAGCCCTCATAAGCAAAAGCCGTTGCGACAATCGCGCCAAACAGCGGATTTCCGGTCGTCTCCGCGCCCGGATTCGCCATGTTTTCCAAAAGGACGCCCTGATCGGAAACAAGCCCGACGATGATGCCCACGACTGCCATCAAAAGCAGCGGGATCAGCTTGATGATGGTCGTTGCCACCTGGAAGTGTCCCGCGATCTTCGGTGAAAGCGCGTTGGTCGCGTAGGCCGCACAGAGGAAGAACAGAGCGAGCGCCATGCACTCCGGCCCGACCACGCAGCCCCCCTCCGCCGCCGGAATCACCAGCGTGATCCGATTCGGAAACGCGGAGGTCAGGAATACCAGCGTATACCGCGCCGACAACCACGCGAGCACCGAGGTCAGCGTCGGATAATAGATCATTGTCATAAACCAGCCGATGACATAGCCATACTTGCGGCCGACCGTCGCCTCCGCGTAATCCACGACCCCGTTCACTTTTTCGTATTTCGTCGCCATAATTGAAAAGGCGGCGATACAGCAGAGCATAATCGCGCCGCCGATCAGCCACGCCCAGATACCCATCACCATATTTCCTTCTGTTTTCTGCAGGATCGTCTGCGCCTTGAAGAATACACCGGAACCGACAACAATACCGACAACCATGCAGATTGCGGTCAGTAATCCGTATTTTTTGTTAAGACCATTTTCCATTTTTTCTCCTTTATTTCATTCATGCTGTGTCTTTTTTGTCTGTGAATTTTACATTTGCTGTCGTTTTCTGAGAAATTTGTTTATTATATCAAAAATTCAGAATATTTTTAGGGCTTCTTCACATATTTTAACGAACATGTAATTATTTTATCACAAAACCCTTCAAATCGCAAGGTTTTGTTGTGCTTTTTCACAGATTTTCTTGTGTTTTTTCACCCATTTTTCGACCTTTCTTTCTCCTTTCTCCCACTTTACGAACAGATGATTTTGCGCTATAATAAGGTTGATACCGTTGCCGCGGAGCAAACGCGGGCGCGGCGCTGATATCTTTTATATCTTAGGGGAAAATTTGGGGAACTGATTTATGAAAACACACATGCACATACATCGAAGCAGGTCGCGCCGCGCTTTCACCGCGCTGCTGATGAGCGCCGCGCTGCTCGTAACTTCCATTTCCACGCCATGCCCGGCCTTCGCGGCATCCGGCAGCTCCAAGAGCAGCCTGATCACGGTCAAGACACCGAGCAAGGAGGATATCGTCAAATTCATGCAGGAGCATCCGACCGGAGATATCTACTTTGACGAAGACGGAAAGTCTACGGGCAAGACCCATGAAACCGACTATCTGACTGCGCCAAAGACCTCCGCGCCTTACGAGGCGGGCAGGCTCGCGGAATCAGAGGAAGCGGCGGCGCTCAATACCATCAAGACGATACGCTATATTGCCGGTATTTCTTCCAACCTCTATATCTCGGAGGAATACAGTCAGCTGGCGCAGGCTTCCGCGCTCGTCAACTATGTCAACGGCAAGCTGACGCACACGCCAGCCCTGCCGGCATCGATGGATCAAGCTCTCGCAAAGCAGGGCTATGACGGCTCACAGCATTCTAATATTTCGTGGACCTCCTGGAGCGAAAACAGCCTCAAATGGTCGATCCTTACCGGTTGGATGGACGACAGCGACGCGAACAATCTCAGCACGCTCGGCCACCGCCGCTGGATGCTGAATCCGGCGATGAGCATGACAGGCTTCGGCTCTGTTACCGGAAACAAGGGCACCTATCAGGCGATGTACGTCTACGACCGGGAGAACCGCGACAGCGATTATACCGGTGTCTGCTGGCCCGCGCGCAATATGCCGACCAGCTATTTCAGTCCTTCCTCCGCATGGAGTATTTCTGTCGGCGAGGAACTGGACACCTCCGGCGTGGTCGTTTCCATGGTGCGTTTTTCCGACGGAAAATCCTGGACCTTCAGTTCGTACTCCGCGGACGGTGATTTCTACGTCAACAACGCGGCCTATGGTCAGAAGGGCTGTATCATCTTCCGTCCTGCCAGCATAGACGAATACAGGGATGGGGATCGTTTCTTCGTTTACATCGCCGGCCTCGACGAGCCGGTCAGCTATGAGGTGCATTTCTTCGACGCGGAGCGCTTCTACGCCGCGCCGGCGCCGACGCCGGATTCGCCTACGCGGAACGAATTCGGAGATCCGGTTCTGACCTGGTCCATGCCGGACAAAGCGGAAAGCTGCAATCTATACCGCAAGCCGGCAGGCGGCAAATGGGAGCTGATCGCCTCGGAGCTTGACGACAGATTCTATGAGGATGTCGAGACAGAACCCGGCGTTCAATACTATTATCGCTGCACTTCCCTGCGTACTGTCGGCGGCACGCTGTACGAAAGTCTGCCATCCGCTGCGAAGTCAGTTACGACCCCGCTCAGCAGACCAAAGATCAAATACCTCAGAGTAAGCGGACGCGGCACAAACACCTTAAAATGGCGCCCGGTTTCCAAAACCTCCGGCTACAAGGTCTACTGCAGAGTGAAAAACGGCAAAAAGTGGAGCGCATGGAAACTGGTTAAGACGACCAACACCCTGTCCTATCGCGATGTCAAAGCCAAATCCGGCAAGACCTATCAATATCGTGTCCGTGCCTATCGTACCTACCACAGGCATACGGTCAACGGCACTTACTCGGTTAAAAAATCAATCAAAACCCTTTGACTTTTTTGCTGATCCTATCAGTCAGCAGTTATGATTTCATGCCTGCCCGCCGGCGCTTGTACGCCGTGTCGGCAGGCATACTTTGTTCCCGCTTTCGCGCCGTGCGTGACCGCGGCAGACATCCGCGCGCAGGAATCCGTATTTTGCCGCGCGCCCTGTAACCTTCTCCATCAGAAAGGCAAAAACTATATGAACCAGACTCTTTCGCTAACAAAACTATTCTCGGAGCTTTGCGATGAAGGCAAGTTTCAAAAAATTATTTTTTCGGATAAACGCAAAAAATCTTTGGAATATCAAAAAGTGATTCTGCGGCCGATCCTGCTCGGTGGGGAGCTCTGCTGTCAGGCAGAATATACCTATCCCAAAAAGGTAACCCACCGAAACCTTCCGCTCACGGAAGCCGCGGCCCTGTGCCTTGCGCTCTGCGAGCAGGACTTCAAGCAGATCAACATCTTCACGCCGACCGAGCAGATCCAGGTGCTTGCCGCCAGACCGGAGCGTCCTGCAATCCGCAGAACGCCGCAAGCCGAGCAGGCGGAGCGCGGTAAAAAACTTCGGCGCGAGGGCAACGGCAGCAGTAACGATCTCAGCTGTGAGCAGACAAAGTGCGGCAGCGGCAGCGATTTTAACTGCGAAGGAGCAGATCGCGGCAGCGGCAGTCCTCATACCGAACAGTCAGACCGCATCGCGGCCCGGGCATCGCTGTCAAAGCCGCGCGCTCTTACCGCTTCTGTCGGCGCGTCCGCGGCGTCCGCGCTCTCGCACAACCGCCAAAAGCATTATCTGATTCCGGACGGCGTGCCCTGCGACTTTCTGATTCGGCTCGGCGTCATGAGTCCGGAGGGAAAGGTTTTTCCGAAGTCCTACGCGAAATTCCGCCAGATCAACCGCTATCTTGAAATCGTCGAAGATGTTTTTCCGGCTCTGCCGAAGGACCGCGCCCTGCGCATCATCGACTTCGGCTGCGGCAAGGCGTATCTGACCTTCGCGATCTATTATTACCTCAAGATCCTGCAGAAGCGCGAGGTCGAGATCATCGGGCTTGATCTCAAGGAAGATGTCATCGACTTTTGCAATCGGGTCGCCGCGGATCTCGGATATGACGAGCTCAAGTTTCTCAAGGGTGATATCGCTGACTATACCGGCAGCCACGCGGACATGGTGGTGACGCTGCACGCCTGCGACACCGCGACCGACTACGCGCTGATCAACGCGGTCAAGTGGAATACGAAAGTCATTCTCAGCGTACCCTGCTGCCAGCACGAGTTGTTCAAGCAGATCAAAAACGAGCTGCACCAGCCGATGCTCAAACATGGAATTCTCAAAGACCGCCTGACCGAATATCTGACAGACGGACTGCGCGGTCTCAAACTGGAGGCCTGCGGCTACCATGTCTCCATGATTGAATTTACTTCTCTTGAACATACCGCGCGCAACATCATGATCAAAGCGGTCAAATCCAACGCGGTCGGCGCCGCCAAAGCAAAAAAAGAAGCCGCGCAGCGCCAATATGAAGCGCTTCGTGACTTCTACCATGTACATCCGACCATCGAGCAGCTGACAGAATAGTCATCTGCAGAGTTTCTGAACCAGGCAGCCGGAAATCTGCCTGTCAAGGCGCTTTTGCCCCATCCTTTCTTCTATTTTTGCGCGGTCTTCAGCGCCCGCATCGCGTTCAGAATCGCCAGAACGGATACTCCGACATCCGCGAATACGGCAGCCCACATATTGACAAGACCGACCGCGCAGAGCACCAGCACCAGCAGCTTGACCGCCAGTGCGAAGATGACGTTCTGCTTCGCGATGACAAGCGTCTTTTTGGCAATATCCATCAGATTCAAAAGCTTGGAAGGCTCATCGGTCATGATGACCACGTCCGCCGCTTCGATCGCCGCGTCAGAGCCCAGACCGCCCATCGCGACGCCCACGTCGGCTCTGGCCAGTACCGGCGCGTCATTGATGCCGTCACCGACGAATAAGAGCTTGCCTTTTTTGGATTTCGCGGCGAGCAGTCTTTCGACCTCCTCCACCTTATTCTCCGGCAGTAATTCTGCGTGTACCTCGTCCACACCAAGCACCTTGCCGACGCGTTCTGCGACAGCCTTGCTGTCCCCGGTCAGCATAACTGTCTTGATTCCTCTTGCTTTGAGTCCCTGAATCGCTGCCGCGGCGTCCTCCTTGATCTGGTCCGCGATGGTAATATACCCCTCATACTTACCGTCTACCGCGATATGCACGACCGTCCCGACAGCCTCCGCGGCAGGGCAGGTGATATTTTTCCGTCTCATCAGCTTCTGATTGCCAACCAGGACCTGATGCCCTTCGATCTCCGCCGCGACGCCATGTCCGGCAATTTCCTCAACACTGCCGATCAGCGATTTGTCAATCACTCGCTTGCGCTGTGTCTGCCGCGCGCTTTGACTCCGGTTTTCGCTCTCTCCCTGGCTTTCGTGCCGGCTCTGCGCGTCTGCTTCCGCTGCAGGTGATGCATAAGCCTCGCGCAGCGATACCGAGATCGGATGGTTGGAGTTTGCCTCCGCGTAGGCCGCGTATTTGAGCAGTTCTTCCGCGGAAAGCGTGCCGCGGGTCTCTACCTTTTCTACTTGAAAAACACCCTTCGTCAGCGTACCGGTCTTATCCATAACGACATACTCCGCGTATGCCGCCGCCTCCAGATAGTTGCTGCCCTTGACCAGAAGGCCGATCTTGGACGCACCGCCGATGCCGCCAAAAAAGCTCAGCGGAACGGAAATGACCAGCGCGCATGGACAGGAAACAACCAAAAACTCCAAGGCTCTGTAGACCCATTTGCTAAGCAGCGCGCCGCTGAAGCCCGCCGCGCCGCCGATCAGCCCGCTGCCGATCAGAATCGGCGGCAAAAGCGCCAGTGCCACTGCCGCCCCTACGACGGCCGGTGTATAATAGGCCGCGAAGCGCGTGATAAAATTCTCCATCTTTGCCTTTTGACTGGTCGCGTTCTCGACCAGCTCGAGAATCTTGCTGACGGTAGATTCGCCGAATATCTTTTTGACCTCGACCTCCAAAAGTCCGCTCTGGTTGATGCAGCCGCTGAGGATCTCTTCCCCCTCGCGCACAGCGCGCGGAACGGACTCTCCGGTCAGCGCCGCGGTATCCAGCATGGATGAGCCCTCGCGCACAATGCCGTCCAGCGGAACCTTTTCGCCGGGCTTGATGACGATCAGATCGCCGATTTTCACCTCGTTTGGATCGACCTTTTTGATATTGCCGTCCGCGAGCTTGAGATTCGCGTAATCCGGCCGGATCTGCATCAGCTCGGTAATCGACCTCCGCGATTTGCCGACCGCGTAGTCCTCGAACAGTTCCCCAATCTGATAAAACAGCATGACGGCAACCGCTTCCGGATATTCGCCGATGACAAAAGCGCCGATCGAGGCGACCGCCATCAGGAAATTCTCGTCAAATATTTTACCTCTTTTGATGTTGTTCAGCGCCTTGCGCAATACCTGATAGCCGATCACCAGATAGGCTGCCAGATAGACTGCGAATTTCAAAGCTGTCGGTTCTGCCGGGATCAGCAGCGCGATCGCAAACAATACTGCACCGACGATCAGTCTTTGAATTCTTTTTTTCATTTTCATTCACCTCGCATCAAGCTCTCAAATCCATGCCACCTGCGGCTTGCCCTCACAGGGCAGAACCATTACAGTTCTTTGATCTCTACATCCGGTTCGGTTTTCTTGACCGTCTTGACAATCTTTTTATAGGTCTCGTCAAAATGATCCTCGTTGACATCCAGCACCATTTTGAGTGTCAGGAAATTGACCGATGCGCTGTTGACGTTGTCGAGCTTCGCGACGTTTCTTTCCACCTCAGCCGCGCAGTTCGCGCAATCCAAACCTTCCAGTAAATAGGTCTTTTTCACGATATTTTCCTCCGTTTCGTTCTGTTTCATACCTTTGCTTTCGCTTTCGCCGCGATTTCCGCGGGCGCCCCGCGATCCACAGGCGCCCCTCACAGCTTTCGCGCATATCTTTCATTTAGTTGAGCCATCGCTCAACTGTTATCCCTATTATAGTTGAATGCATATTCAATTGTCAAGACCTTTTCGCAAAATTTTTTCGCTTTTTGACAAAATTTTTTAGCTGCCTTCTTCGGCCTTTCTGCGTGAAGATTTTAGGCGCCGCGCCTTCGTCAAAAAAACCGAGCCTCCCCACGCGAATCTATGCACGCGCGGAGAGGCTCGGTTTTTATAGATAAATGCAATCTTATCTCTCTTTTTTATTATGCATGGAAATATCGTTTGCGATATTTCCGGAATATCGACAAAAACACCTTGCGGAATATCACTCAATTATGGGCGATATCAGCGCATAGAAATCTGTATTTCATTACGCGCTTTTGTCCTTATCTGTTTTTGATATAGGCGGAAACGATGCGGATACATTCGTCCTGACTCAGCTTGGAGGTGTCGAGCGACAGGTCGTAATTGCGTACATCCAGCCATTCGGTTCCGGTATAGTGTTTGTGGTAGGCGGCTCTGCTCGCGTCTGTCTTTTCACGGAGGCGCGCTGCCTCCTCTCTGCTGATTCCATAGCGGTTCATCAGCTTTTCGATACAGTACTCCTGATCCGCGTGGATAAAGATTCTGACCAAATCGGAACGGTCGCGCAGGATGTACTGCCCGCATCGGCCGATGATGATGCAGGATTCCTCCAGATCCGCGACACGCCGAATAATCTCAGACTGAAACTGAAAGAGTTCCTCCTTTGTCAGTCTGTCCGGCTGCGGCTGAGAAACCAGGGTTCCCTTGGAGATTCCATGCTTTCGCAGGAATTTATCCTCCAGCTTTTCATCGGTAAGGTTGAACAGCGCCTCGCTGATGCCGCTGTCCTCTGAAGCCATGCGAATCAGCTCCTTATCGTAATAACGGATGCCCAGCGCGTCTGCCAGACGATGCGCGATGCCTCTGCCGCCGCTGCCGTATTCACGGCCGATTGTAATTACAAATTTCTCCATAGCGTGTGCTCCTCGTCCGCTTACTCTCCCAAGTAAGCCTTCTTTACTGCTTCGTCATTCATCAAATCCTTCGCGTTGCCGCTGAGAACAATCTTTCCGGTTTCCAGCACGTAGGCGCGGTCCGCGACCTCCAGCGCTTTTTTTGCGTTCTGCTCTACCAAAAGCACCGTCGTGCCGCTCTTTTTAATTTCTTCGATGATCTTAAACACCTCGCCGACAAAGAGTGGGGACAGTCCCATGGACGGTTCGTCCATCAAAATAATCTTCGGGCTGGACATCAGCGCCCTTCCCATCGCCAGCATCTGCTGTTCGCCGCCGGACAGCGTTCCGGCGATCTGGTTTTTGCGTTCTTCCAGACGTGGGAACTTTTCGTATACCATCGCCAGGTTGCGCGCGTATTCCTCGCGGTCTCTGCGAGTATAAGCGCCCAGGTCCAGATTCTTAAACACAGAAAGCTGCTGGAAAATGCGTCTGCCCTCCGGAACGTGCGCCATGCCCATCGCCACAATCTTGTGCGGCGGCAGCTTGGTCAATTCTTTGCCCTCGAAGCGGACACTTCCGGATTTTGCCTTGAGCAGTCCGGTGATGGTGTGCAGCGTCGTGGTCTTGCCGGCGCCGTTGGCGCCGATCAGAGCGATAACTTCACCCTGATTGACATCAAAAGATATTTTTTTGATCGCGTTGATGGCGCCATAATTGACTTCCAAATCTCTGATTTCTAACATTGCCATATGCGCGCCCTCCTTACTCGCCCAAATATGCCTTGATAACCTGCGGATTGTTCAGTACCTCGCTCGTCTTGCCCTGCGCCAGCACCGTACCGAAGTTCAGAACCGTCAGTTCCTCACAGATACCGGATACCAGCCGCATATCATGCTCGATCAGGAGGATCGTCATATCAAACGTCTTTCTGACGAACTGAATCGTATCCATCAGTTCCTGCGTTTCGTTCGGATTCATGCCGGCCGCCGGTTCATCCAGAAGCAGAAGCTTCGGCGAGGTCGCCAACGCTCTGGCGATTTCCAGTTTTCTCTGTTTGCCATAAGGCAGATTCGCCGAGATATAATCCTTTTCTCCCGCTAGCCCGAACACCTCGAGCAGTTCCTCCGCCTTTTCGTTCATTCGTTTTTCGGTCTTGAAATAGGACGGCAGGCGAAAGATTCCGTCCGCGAGCGAGTACTTATAATCATTATGCAGTCCGAGCTTGACGTTGTCAAGTACCGAAAGCTGCTTGAAAAGCCGGATATTCTGGAAGGTTCTCGCGATGCCCTTCTTGTTGATCTCGATCGTGCTGTGTCCGGTGAGCTTTTCTCCATCTAAGAAAAAATTCCCCTCCGTCGGTTTGTAAACGCCCGTCAGCAGGTTAAATGCTGTCGTCTTGCCCGCTCCGTTCGGTCCGATCAGACCGTAGAGCTGTCCTTTGTTGATGGTCATGGTGAGCTCATCGACCGCCTTCAGACCGCCAAAGGAGATTCCTAAATTTTTTGTTTCCAACATTGGCGCTGCCATCTTAGCTCACCTCCTGTTCTTTTGCGGACGCTTTGGAAGTTTTAGATGCTTTCGCCCTGCCGTCAAGATGCAGATAGCCTTTGAAGCGTTCCGTATACATTTTCATGGTTTCGTTGTTGTTCACCAGCATCATCACAATCAGCAGGATCGCGTAAATCAGCATTCTGTAGTCGCTGAACGAGCCACGCAAAAGCTCCGGCAGCGCTGTCAGGATGACCGCCGCGATGATCGAGCCGCGCATGCTGCCGATGCCGCCGAGGACGACGAATACCAGCACCAGAATCGACAAGTTGTAGTCGAATTTGACCGCGACCAGACTGGACAGATTATGTCCGTAGAGGACACCCGCCATGCCCGCGAACATCGCGGAAATTGTAAAGGCAATCAGTTTGTATTTGGTGATATTGATGCCGATGGACTCCGCCGCGATACGGTTGTCCCGGATCGCCATGATCGCCCGCCCTGCTCTGGAATTGACCAGATTGAGGATGACAATCAAGGTGATGAAGATCAGGATAAAGCCGACGATATAGTTGGAATCGCGCGGCGCGCTCGTAATCCCCATCGCGCCGTTAATCAGTTCCTCCGAGGTCAGCGGGTCAAGCTCCATATTGTTATAGGCTTCCACGCTGAGCGCCATGTGCAGCCCGTTGACATCCTTAACTAAATAAATATTGTTGACGAGACTCTTGATGATCTCGCCGAACGCCAGCGTTACGATAGCCAGATAATCTCCGCGCAGACGCAGAACCGGAATCCCGATCAGAACGCCCGCCGCGCCTGCCACCAGCCCGCCGATGAGAATCGCCAGCGGGAAACGAATCCAGACCGAAGTCAGGCTTTCCTGGGTCAGAATGCTGAAGGTACTGCCGACGAACGCGCCCAGACACATGAAGCCCGCGTGTCCGAGGCTCAGCTCGCCGAGGATGCCGACCGTCAGATTCAGAGAAACCGCCATGATGACATAGGCGCAGATCGGGACAAAAAGACCCTTGATCAGGCTGGAGCCGCCCGGCATACCGTTATATACCGCGCAGAACACGAAGCACGCCGCGACGATGGCGTAGGTGATCATATTCTGCCGAGTTGTCTTGTTTAAGCTTGTGGATTGTAATTTGTTTTTCACACCGATCACCTACACTTTCTCTCGCATTGCTTTCCCGAGGAGACCTGTCGGCTTTACGAGCAGCACGACGATCAACACGCCGAATACGATCGCGTCGGATAAGGTCGAGGAAATATACGCTTTGCTGAGGTTCTCAATCACGCCGAGCAGAATGCCGCCGAGCATCGCGCCCGGAATCGAACCGATGCCGCCGAATACCGCCGCTACGAAGGCCTTGATGCCCGGCATCGCGCCGGTGTACGGTCCGATCAGCGGATAGGAGGAACAGAGCAGGAGGCTCGCGACTGCTGCCAGCGCGGAACCGATCGCGAAGGTTACGCTGATGGTGCTGTTGACATTGACGCCCATCAGCTGCGCGGCGCCTCGGTCCTCAGAAACCGCCTGCATCGCGGCGCCGATTCTGGTGTGGTTGATAAACGTGGTCAGGGCGATCATAATCACGATGGTTGCCGCGATAGTCAGAATCGCTTCGCCTGTGACGGTCAGTCCATCGGCGACATGCCAGTCCGGAAGATGCAGAATATCCGGAAAATTTCTCGATGCGGAACCGAAGATCAGCAGCGCGACGTTTTGCAAAAAATAGCTGACGCCGATCGCGGTAATCAGTACCGCCAGCGGCGGCGCGTTTCTGAGCGGCTTATAGGCGATTTTTTCGATGGAAACACCCAGTACCGTGCAGACGATGATCGCGCAGACGATCGCCACCCCCGCGGAGGTATGCATCGAAGAAACGGCTGTAAAAATCACGAAGCCGCCGATCATGATGACATCACCGTGCGCGAAGTTCAACATTTTCGCGATGCCGTATACCATGGTATATCCCAGCGCGATCAGCGCGTAGACACTCCCGAGGCTGATACCGCTGATTAAGTAAGACAGAAAATTCATAAAATTACCTCATATTTTTGTTCTATCGGCAGGGTGCGAATCAGAAGCTGCCGCTGTGGCTCCATCCTCTGTGCCCGCGCCCATTGCCGTCTGTACAGCGGAAGCGGGGACCTGCGCCTTGCCGGTCCCCCCCTCCGTATATCCTCTCTGAAACATTGCCAAAGTCTATCTTGTTGTATGGGTCGATTCCTTATGCTAGCTGTGACCTCGCCAAATTTGCTTCAGATTAGAGTGCCTTGTAAGTGCCGTCCTTGATGACCATCGCCATCGGGGTCTTGTTCGGCTCGCCGTCCGCGGACCATGTCATAGTACCGGTCGCACCTGTGAATTCGATCTCGGTCATTGCCTTCTTCATCGCCTCGCAGAGATCGGAAACGCTCATATCCGGCGTTACACCGGCTTTCTCTGCCGCGGCCTTGATGATGAACATCGCGTCGTAAGCGTCCGCTGCGAACTGGTTCGGAACTTCGCCGTTGTATTTTGCTTCGTATGCTTCGGTAAATGCCTTGGATTCCGCGTTGTCGGAGTCAGCCGCGAACGGAGTCAGGAGCATTACGCCCTCTGCCAGCTTCGCGTTGGAGCCTAACTGATCGATGACGCCGTCCAAACCGTCACATCCGAAGAACTGTACGTCTAAGCCTGCTTTGTCTGCCTGCGTTAAGAACAGGGAAGCTTCCTGCGCGTAGAACGGAAGGAATACCAGATCAGCGCCTGCTTCCTTCATCTTTTGGATCTGTACGGTGAAGTCCTGCGCGGAGTCCTTGGTGAAAGCTTCTGCCGCAACGACGTTGACGCCCTTTGCTGCCGCTTCTGCCTTGAAGGTCTTGTAGATACCGTTGGAATATACGTCAGAGGAGTTGTAAACAACGCCTACCTTCGCATCCGGGAAGTGTTCCGCAAAATAGTCCGCGGAGCCGACACCCTGGTTCGGGTCGGAGAAGCATACTCTGAACGCGTTGTCACCCTTGATGGATTCCACTGCGGAACCGGACGGGGTAAGCTGGAACATGTTGTCCTCAGAGGTCAGCGCTACAACCGCGGTACAAGGCGCGGAAGTAACGGTACCCATTAACATTTGCATGTCCTGGTCCTTTAAGGAGTTATACGCGTTGACAGCCTTTTCGGTGTCGTGTTCATCATCCTGCCAAAGGAATTCAACCGGATAGCCGTTGATGCCGCCGGCAGCGTTGATCTCTTCGGCTGCCATCTCTGCCGCGTTCTTTACCGCCTGCCCGTAAACTGCAGCGCCGCCGGTCGTAGGTCCGATACCGCCGATGACGAACTTCGCGTTCGCGTCCGCGCCGCCGTTTTCTGTGCCCGCGTCATCGCTGCCGCAGGCCGTAAAGGCGAAGGTCATAACTGCTGCCATCGCGACAGCCGCGAATTTTTTGAAATAAGATTGCTTTTTCATTTTGTTTCCTCCATTTTCATTTTTTGATTTTGATTGCATTTTTTTATGATGTAGGAACTTTTGTCCTATCTTAAGGCTGGTACAATAAAAGCCTGCAGCTTCGTTTGCCGCAGGCTTCTAAAGTTCTATGTTTACTGAGAGTGATAAGCCCTTTGAAAGCCTACCATGATGTCCTTGCTTACCACTTCAGTAAATACCTATTCAAGAGACCATGAACTTTTTCGTTTCCCTGCATGCAAACTCGCATTATTTATAATCACGACCCCGATCCCGAGGATGACGACTAGTAAAATAATGCTAATGACAATCACGCTAATGCTGAGCAGGTTTACCATGAAGTTCATTGTGTTTCTCCTTTCCTTAAGTGATATACGCAGTTTATCACAAGAAAAAAGAGATGTCAATACCTTTTTTATATTTTTTCAATATTTTTTTCATTTTTCTTTGTTCTTTTGCACAATTATTAACGAAATCCCATCCGTTTCATGGGAAATCCCCTGTTTTTTGTTGTACGAAACAAGTTTCTCACAATATTTTTCTATATTTTTTGTTTTTTGAAACAGTATATTCAGAACGACAGTTTCTTAAGCCCGCGGTCTCTATCGCAAAATCTTGCGGCCGCCGCACGCTTTTCGCGCAAGGGATAAAATCCCGGGAGATTTCCGCGCAAGGAAATAAGCTGCCGGGAGATAACGCGCAAGGCAGCCGAGGAGACCGGCTGCCTTGCGCGTTTTGATTTGAATTTGCCTTCAAATCGGTTTGAGTTATTTTGGGTTACAAAACTCTTTTCCTATTTGGTCCAGAGTCTGTTTGCGTATTTGCACTGCTTCAGCGCGGTCTGTGCTACGAAATTGCCATCCTTGTCATAGATCATGACTCTGGCTTTGTAGTAGTACATCGTGCCTTTC
>ERZ857480.57669-NODE-89236-length-38872-cov-8.9880_pt1 | contig 38872 bp, 28 predicted proteins | sample MGYA00519767_ERZ857480 | MGnify/ENA primary metagenome ERZ857480 (study PRJEB31778, sample SAMEA3449210) | human gut metagenome | biome: human gut; feature: human-associated habitat; material: faeces | place: United Kingdom | collected 2010/2012 ...
CTGTTTTCCGTTTTCCGACTAATTCTCATTCGGTTTCTTTTCAGCAACTTTATTATTGTATCATAAAGTTCCTCGTTTGTCAAGTGCTTTTCTTGAAGTTTTTTCAACTTCTTTCTCCTCCACTCGCTTGCTCTCTCTTGAGAGTGCTTTCTTATTATATCACTTCACCACCTCTTTGTCAATCCCGCATTTTGTACAAGCTTTTTGCAATAAAATTAAGTGTTTTACAGTGAAAATAAACAAGGAGCCGCATATTATATCATGCAGCTCCAAACAATCAACTATTTTATAAGACTAAAAACAGTATTTGTTCCACCATTACGTTCCGTTTGTTTGTCAGGATAAGAACCCAAATATAAATCATTATCACTTCGTCCGGAAACAACTGACTCAACCATATAATTGTTTATATGAATAAAATAAACTGTTTCATCAGAATCAGAAAAAATCTTATTTATCTTTTCCGCAAAATCATCATTAAAATTAGGAGATGCTTTAAGTTGATTTGTTGATAAAGTAGTTATATTTCCCGCATTATCACTAACGTCACCATCACCATGGTCACAATAAAAATAAAAATCTCCGTCACCTAAGATTTTTTCATCAGCTTTCAGCTTACGTTCATAGAACTTATAGTCCTGAGCCGCTGTTTGTGCAGCATTAAAAATAATTTTAGCATTTTCATTTTGCTTTTTTATCTTACTATTTGCAATATAATTCATCCAAGATGGAATAAGAATACCGCCCAATATTCCTATGATAGCTAATACAATAATCATCTCGATTAAAGTAAAACCTTTAACTTTTTTCATATATTCGCCTCCACTTAGAATAATTTTCATAATATCTATATATAGTATAACACTGAATTAACAATTTGTCAATATTTTTCCAACATCATTTATTACAATGTTATTATATTTTTTTGTGCAAAACGTCAAATAATCCCTCTAATTAATGAAGGATTATAAATCAATTAATATACGATAACTGTCCATTATTTATAGTAAGGGTATCAGAATAGTATTTTGCAATCACATTTGCTGCCACATCATCACAATAATTAGTAGAAGTCCTTGGACTTTCCGCATGATATCCGCTGTTTTTATAATTATCCGTAGTCACAACATTTCCGGGATATGTTCCGCAAAATTCAGAATCTGTATTCGCAACCAGAATTTTACATGTGTTATCTATAACATATGCCTTGAATGTTATGTCCACTGCACCTCCAAAAAATCCTTTGATTTTTTTAAACAGCAAATCATCAGCAGAAGTTCCATCAGCAAGTAAAATGGTTTGATTACTCACAACAGTTGTAGAACCTATTGCATGAGTAATATAAATACAGTCATCCATATCCGCCCCCTCATTACTTAATTCTGTAAGTGCGGAGTTTACTGCTTTAAACGCATTTGATGCGTTTGAATTTATTGCTGTTATTTTTGATTTTCTCACATACCCAATAAGTGTCGGTACTAAAAGAGCTGCTAAAACTCCAATAATCGCAATTACTACGATAAGTTCAATAAGCGTAAAACCTTTTAATTTCTTCATAAATTATCCCCTCTTATTAATTTAAAAACTTCAATATACCTTGAAAATACTTGCTCTATTGTGTAATAATTAAATAAGATAAGAATTAGAATATAATACGTTATATTATTAAGGTATTTTTTATATTATAACACTATGTCCATAACTTGTCAATGTTTAATTAAAAATCAGTCACTTGTTTTCCAGAATTTCAATCGCCTTTTTCAACTGTATATCATCATCTGTTCCGATTAAAGTGCTGTCCATTTTAACCTCAACATCAGGTTCAATACCTATACCCTGATAGCATTCCATATCACCAACCGTATAATATCCGGCAGTATAATGAAGCTTTCCGCCGTCAGAAAGTTTTGCATCACCCTGAAAAATCCCTTTGCCTAAAGTAGTTGCTCCTACTAATGTTACATCATTTCCGTACTGTTTAAGCAATGAAGAAAGTATCTCAGATGCACTGGCTGTTTTTTCATTCATCAATACTACTATAGGTTTTTTAATTTCTTTATCATCATTTTTCGTTTTAAACGTATCAACACTACCTGTATACAGATGCATTTCAACAACAGCCTCACCAATAAAATTATCTGCAATATCTACAGCTACACTGGTTAAACCACCGCCGTTATCTCTTAAATCTATAACATAACTTTTACTCTCTGACAATTCATTTAATGCATTAGACATATTTCCTAATGTAAACTGCTCAAACGAAGTTATTTGAATATATCCTATATCACCAATCGTTTTCCAATTAGCAGTACGCTGATACTCATTATCACGTTTAAAAGTCAAATTGATTTCTTCATTTTCTCTGACTATTTTCAAGTCAACCGTTGTATCCTGTTTGCCCATGAGTTTATTCGCAATATTTTCAATCTTTTTTTCAGATACACTTACACCGTTAATTTCTATAACAACATCATTAATCTTTATCCCCTGATTATCAGCTGCCATGCCTTTAGTTATATCAGTCATAAGTATATTTCCGTCATCATTTGCAGCAATCTGGAATCCGCTTGCTTTTGCAGTACCGGAACTATTTACATAATTAATCATTTCTGCAACAGGGTCAGCATTATCATATTTATAATAAAATGTATATTTATCTCCTCCTGCACTTAAATAACCATTAACAGCACCGTAATATGCTTCCTCATCGTTAAAATCAGGATTACCGTTTTTACTGATTATATCTCTGCATTCCCTAATGATGTCGAGTTTTTTGCCAAACCTAATATTATCTCCATATTGAATATAAAGCAATCCGGCAGTTGCCAAAGAGCCTATAGCAAGAGAAATGAAAGAACATCCTATGTATTTTTTATATTTATTAATATTCAAAATATAATCTCCTATAATAAAAACCTCTCTCGATAATGAGAGAGGTTTTAAATTAACAAAATTATTAGAAATTGTTATTAATTTTCTGAACCTGAAGGAGCTGTCCACTTTGCTTTTTCCTCTGCAGCAGTAAGAGCATCACCAACATTCATATTGCTGTATTCTTTATAAGTTTCATTAGTAACAACACCTGTTGGATATGTACCTGTGTAAGTCTTATCCTGAGCTACAGCTACAGCTACACACGCACCGCCGTCAACTCGAGCAGCCCCGCTTTTTACTTTAGAAATACTTGCAAAGAAATTTTCTACCTTTTTGTCAAATTTTAAATCTGCACCTAAATTTCCTTTAAGCGTATCATCCCCTGTTTCATCTGTACTCCATGCTGTACCATCATAATTAAGAATAAGGCAATCAGATATATCAATACCTTCTTCATCAAGTTCAGTTAAAGCTGAGTTGATAGCCTTGTAAACGTTTGAAGCAGCTGTGTTGATTGAAGAAATCTTTGACTTTCTTACATAACCAAGCATTGTTGGTACGAGAATTGCTGCGAGAACACCGATAATAGCGATAACAACGATGAGCTCGATAAGTGTAAAGCCCTTAACTTTCTTTGTAGTTTTCATAAGAAAACCCTCCTTTTAAAATATAATTTTTGCTCACGCCTAGTAAGCAATTTAATTTTTTGGACATTGACTTTGTTTGTTGTCTTTATGTCCTCCCTGTGATTATAGTATAACAGATAACAATTAAAATGTCAACACTTTTCTAAAATAAAAATTAATTATGAACAAACTTTTACGTTTAGGAAATTTTCAACGTTAAAAATCGTATGTTTTTCGTCAAATTAAACAAAAGCGTGTTACAATGCGGTTACATTGCACGAAGGAATCTATAGAATTCCTGTTTGTCCTGACATTTTTCAAGTGCATCCGGTTCAGAAATGACATTATTATGAACAAGTCTTGCAAGCTCTTGGTCAAGACTCATCATGCCCTGCTGCTTACCTGTCTGAATAGCAGACTGAATAAGGTGAATTTTGTTATCACGAATCATAGCAGCACAAGCGTCTGTAACATTAAGAATTTCCATACATGCAATACGTCCGCTGCCGTCTTTCTTAGGAATAAGAGTCTGTGAAATAACTGCAACAAGAATGTTAGCAAGCTGTGTACGAATCTGCTGCTGCTGATGTTCAGGATAAACGTCAATGATACGGTTAATTGTATCAGCGGCACTTGTTGTATGAAGTGTAGACATGACCAAGTGACCTGTTTCAGCGGCAGTTACAGCAGCCTGTACAGTTTCAAGGTCACGCATTTCTCCTACGAGAATAACGTCAGGGTCTTCACGAAGTGCAGCTCTTAAAGCCATGGCAAAGTTAGGAACGTCATCACCGACTTCTCTCTGATTGACCATACAGCGTTTATGCTCATGTACATACTCGATAGGGTCTTCAACTGTGATAATATGTGCGGATTTATTAAGGTTTACAAAGTCGATCATACCTGCAAGAGTTGTTGACTTACCTGAACCGGTAGGACCTGTTACAAGCACAAGACCTCTCGGACGCATTGCAAAGTCAGCCAAAATCGGCGGAAGCCCTAAATCCTCAAGTGTAGGAATGTCATTTCTCAAAAGACGGATAGCAATTGCTGTCTTTCCTCTCTGGAAGTAAATATTTACACGGTGACGGTAACCGCTGCGTGTTGTAAATGAAAAGTCGGTATCTTTATGTGCGGCCACACTCTTAGCCTGTGCTTCATTTGTCATCTGATTTACAATATCAAGAATTTGCTCCTCGTCCATTTCAGGATATTGAGCTCTCATTGTTCTGAGCATACCGTTAAGACGTACAACAGGGGCAATACCTGTAGTAAAATGCAAGTCTGAGCAGCCTAAAAGACGTACCTCATCAAGAATTCTGTGAATTTGAATACCCATTTATGTAATTCCTCCTTATTATTATACTGTATATGTAACTCTTATAAGTTCGTCCATAGAAGTATCGCCTCGCTGAACAAGCTCGGATACGTTATCACGCAAAAGTTTTGTACCATTACGCTTAGCAACTTCTTCAATCTGTTCTTTTCCGCCGCCTTGTGCGATAATTGTTGATACTCCGGAAGTACAGTGAATTATTTCATGAATAGCAGTTCTTCCCTTATAACCTGTATTGTTGCAGGAAGGACAGCCGCAAGCGTCAAATATCTGAACAGAGTGGTCTATTTTCATAAGTTTGTTTTCTTCTTCTGTGGAGTATCTCGGAGTTTTACAATGCGGACAAAGTACCTTTACAAGACGCTGAGCTATAACACCAATAAGTGATGTGGCAACCATATACGGTGCAACGCCCATATCCACAAGTCTTACGATTGTTGATGCAGCATCATTTGTATGAAGTGTTGAAAGAACCAAGTGACCTGTAATAGCAGCTCTGATACCGATATCAGCAGTTTCAGAGTCACGCATCTCACCGATCATTACAATATCAGGGTCCTGACGGAGAATTGAACGAAGAGCAGCGGCAAATGTCATGCCTGCCTTTGAGTTAACCTGAACCTGATTAATTCCGTCAATATTCTTTTCGACAGGGTCTTCAACTGTAATAACGTTTACATTCGGCTTAGCAAGCTCACCGAGAGCAGCATAAAGTGTTGTTGTTTTACCTGAACCTGTAGGGCCTGTAACAAGAATAACGCCATGAGGACACTTAATCATAGATTCAAACATTGCATAGTTGTAATCAGTCATACCGAGGTCAGTAATCTTACGAAGTGCAATCTGACCTGTTGAAAGAATACGAATAACTATCTTTTCACCGTTAACTGTAGGAAGTGAAGATACACGGACATCAAGTGTAGTGCCGTCAACTACCTGAGTGAAACGACCGTCCTGAGGAATACGCTTTTCAGCAATGTTCATTCCGCTTATAAGCTTTAAACGAGTAGTAAGTGAATTATGTACAACATTTGAAACGTTCATAAGCTCAACGAGGTCGCCGTTAACACGAATACGAATTCTTGTGTATGTTTTAAACGGTTCGATATGAATATCGGTTGCGTCAGCTCTGAACGCATTTTCAACAATTGTAGTAGCGAGTTTAACGATAGGAGCATTTTCAATTCTGTCCTTTGAACCGTCATCTTCTGTTTCTTCACCTTCGCTGAACTGCTGAACACCTTCAAGAACGCTGTCAACATTCTGCATTGAATAACACTTACCGATAGCCTTGTTGATAGCAGATCTTGTTGCAAGAACAGGAACGGTATCCATACCTGTTGAAACCTTGATATCTTCAAGAATAATAAAGTTAATAGGATCGTCTGTTGCAACTGTCAGACGCTTACCCTGAATATTAATAGCAATAACCGTATGTTTCTTGGCAAGTGCTTCCGGTACCTTTCTTACTGCTTCATAATCTATTTCAATATTATCGAGATCAACATACTGAACATGAAGCTTACCTGCTAAAGCCTGAGCAAATTTAACTTCAGACATAAATCCGAGTTCTACAACAAGCTCACCGAAACGCTTTGTACCTTGTGCTTCTTTTTGAGCGGCAAGAACTTCCTGAAGCTGTTCTGTAGTAATTAAATTCTGCTCAACAAGATAATCACCAATTCTGACATTTCTCATAACAAACCTCCATATATTTATTAAATTTACTTGTTTTTTTCTTTATTTATGTTATAATTAAAACATAACTAAATTATTAAAAGGTGGTGAACCAAAATGGAATTTGAAAACGTCCTTAAAAGTGAATTTATGGATGCCCAATTCTACATAATGTTCTATGCAATTGTTTTCCTTTTCGGAATTTGTATTGGCAGCTTTTTAAATGTAGTAATATTCAGACTGCCAAAAAACGAATCATTAATCAAACGCTCATCTCACTGTATGACTTGCGGCGAGAAAATAAGAGTTATTGACCTGATTCCTGTTTTCAGCTGGATTTTCCTTAGAGGAAAATGTCATAACTGCGGTGAAAAAATCTCAGCACGTTATCCCATTGTAGAAAGTCTTACGGGACTTACGTTTATGCTGGTTTTCTATGTAATGGATTTAAATGCTGAATCCATAATAACCTGCGTATTGTTTGCATTGCTTATTGTCGTTGGTTTCATGGATTGGGATACTCTTGAAATGGATATAAGAATATTAGTACTTATATTTCTTCTTTCAATCCCTTCACAAATCTTCACTGACTCACTTAAAATTACCGATAGAATAATAGGTGCTTTATGCATAAGCGTACCATTCTTTATAATTGGTGAAATAAGCAGAGCAGTTATAAAAAAACGCAGCGGTGAAGATATGCGTGGCATTGAGCTAGGCGATACACTTCTTATGTTCTGTGCAGGAAGTGTAATCGGCACACGTGCTATTATCGTTTCAGCATTTGCGGGAATAATAATTGCAGCAATTTGCGGCATCATAAATAAGCGTATAAGCGGTGAATCAAAATTCGCATTCGGACCGTATCTTGCAATAGGAATTGCAATAGGAACGCTTTGGGGTGACAATCTTATTGATTGGTATACTTCATTATTACATTTTAATGAATAATTCAAAGCAGAATAAATATTTACAGGCAGCAGCATTTAATACTGCTGCCTGTTTTTTTGTTAGCTTTCTATTTCACTTGGAAGTGCATAAACAAAATAGATTTTTTCTGTATTGCTGTTATCTCTTTGCTGAAGCGGGTTAGGAGTTCCACTGCTTGTCGGTGGATATTTACGTACTGTTTCTCCTGTCGCAGCACCTGTATCATCTCTTTCAACAATAAAATAATTATTTACATATTCACTGGCTTTAATCATATTGACAAATGCCATTGATGAAGTTGAAAGATAAAACGGTGATTTAAAAACAGGTCCGTCAATTGCTGTTCCGCCTATAGTAAAAGGTCCATCAAATCTGTGTGCTCCGTCATTTTTGTATGTCACAATAGAAATTGCAAACATAGACTGACTTAATGCATAAGGAGAACCGTCAGGATTTAAAGATGTTACAGTAGAAGGATCTATTCTGTCAAAAACTCTTCCATAATACGTTTTAGCTGAATTATCAGGCGTCAAACCATATGTTGCAGCGTCAATTGTTTCGGTATCTTTAAGTCCGAAATCAAAATAAAATGAATAATCATTGTAATAATCATTGTTAACAGCTTGTGTTCTGTGAATTGGATTACCGTTGGAATCTTCCGGCAGTTTTACTTTCGGCTTATTTATTTGAACAATATCTCCTGAAGAATCCTTATATGAATCACCTGCTGTAAAATTATAAACACTTTCATAAATCTTGCCGCCGTCAGTATTATCAATTTCAATAACTCTTACTTTTCCCTTAGCCAAATCCTTATTGCTATCAATTCTGCTGTCGAAATAAGTATCAACAAAATCTTCTACAGCATCTTCCTCATCAACTATTGTTTTACTATTAAACACTGTACCATTAAATTCGCCTGTATATGCTGTAAGAAAAGCTGAATATTTCATTGAACCTTCAAGATAGTCCTTAATGACATTAACAGAAGATGAATTTTTCTCCTGAATAGAAGCCTTGCTCATAACTTTTGAAACAGGATCAATAAGAGTCATTACAGCAGCCATAATTATTGTAAAAAGCGCTATAACAATTATTAATTCAAGGAGGGTAAAACCTTTCAGCTTTTTGGAAACTTTCATATTTTACCTCCTTTATGGTGTAGGCACTGTTGTCGGCTCAGGCTGTATATCCCTGATGAACTTAAAGTTAAGTCCGTCATTCGGAATATCCTCATTAACAGGGTCATTTACTTCATCTCTTAATGAATACGCCTGACCGTTAAGCTTTATTTCCTTGCTTCCGCCATACTTAACCTCAATCTGAGTTGTACCGCCTGCAACAGCATATGCTACACCTGTACCGTTGTATTGAGCCTCCGCAATAGGTCCTTGCTCAGCAACCTTTGCATTCAATTGATTTGTTGACTTAAGATGAACATTTATCAGATTTGCAGCTGTAACAAGAAGTGCACCCATTATAGCAAATACTGCTATTGCAATTACAACTTCAACTAAGGTCATACCCTTAAGTTTCTTTTTAAATTGTTTCATAAGTACCCTCCTTAATATTCTTCATAATAGGTCAGCAACAGCCAATGTGTTTTTGAGGGATTAGGTGTTGGAGGATTTGAGCTTGAACTTGGATCAATATAAAGCATTACCCAGTTGTTACCGGCTTGCTCCGTACCATCAGGCTTTATATTATATTTTCCAACATTTAATGAACCTAAAATAGGAGCTATATTCATGCCGCTTATATCACCGGCAGTCTTGCTTGCATCCTCAGTTCCATCAGGATTAATTCCAACAATAAATCTGCCACTATTATCACTTACTTGCTTTCCATTATAATAAATCTTTCCGGTAAATGAATTAGACGAAACATTAGGCATCATAAAATTCAAATATGGTGCTTTAATGTAGCCTGTAATATAACCGCTGTTTTGCATACTCATTGAATAACCTGCATCTTCATCCGGACCTGCATATATATATATATTTGGTGCCGGCAATGTTACAATGCTAGGGTCATTTATGCCAACATTGTCATATGTGTTGATCTGGAAACTCTTATTATTTTCAATAATATCCTTAAAAGTAGTTGTAATTATTGATGAATTATCCATTTTTAAAGAATTACTGATGAAAAAGTTTACTCTGCCACCACTTTTATCATTAACGAATATCTTGGAATTATTCTGAAGGTTTACATTATCAATATTAATCCATATGGAATTTACACCAGGGTTAATATTTATTTCCTTTCCGCTAAAATCACCGGTTAAAGTACAGCTCTTTGTAATTTCAGTCGGCAGTACATCTTGTGAATAAATTGTTGATACGTCATATGTAGACGGAATCTCATAACTAGTGTTAGTATATGGGTTAATAGAACCACTGCCTATTTCACTTAATGTCTGCACAATCTGAGTTTCTTCCTTCGGAAGAGGGTCGCCGTTTATATCATACAATGTAGTCAGACCAAGAATTGCTTTCTTTTCCATTTCAGCAGGATAAATTGAATCTGTATATGATGTTACAGGTAAAATTGCTTTACCATTATAAGACTGACCTGTTATCTCAAAAGCATCAACAGCATTTAAATAATTACCTGTTGTTGTATCCAGATAAATTATATACTCAGGTGCATAATAAGGTTTTCCACTTTTATCTGAATACTCAGCATAATTTCCATTTTCATCAGTTGGACACCCTGGCACTGGATTCAATTCATTGTCTGTAAGGTCAATAACATCAACCGGATTACCATTTTTATCTGATGTAATTTCATTACCTTCAACATCAACCCATTTGCCTATATCTGCAAGTATTGAAGTATTTAATTCAGCATAATATGTTTTCTCAATAACACCTGCCTTTAAATTTGTATTAGTAACAATTCCCGGTGCTGAAACATTATTACAATAAATTGTACCGCCAATGCTCACATTCTTGCTTCCTGTAATTGTAAGCTTACCGCCAACAACAACATCTCCATCAATAGTCACATCAGTAGAATTAGCATTAATAGTAAGATCATTTTCTACTCTTACATTCTTTGTAACGCTAAAGTCCTCCAATGTTAAGCTACCCTTACTGAATATGCTGCCTGATGAATATGATACCGCATTTAAATCCCTTGTTTTATTGAGTACATCTGATGTCCATTGTCCCAATAAACTTCCTGAATTCATAGCTTTTATAAACGAATTGCTGTTATCCATCATATACATATCAGCATAGATTTTCACACCGGTACCACCGGTAATTTCAGTCTTGCCGCAGAAAACGTTTAGAGGTAAATTGCTGTTGCCCCATGTCAAATTATTACTTGCCCAGTTTCCATATTCATCCTGTGTTCTTATTGTGCCGTCAACATAAAGATATGGTATCTCATTATATTTATATGAATTACCGGCAATTACATTTTTTGATATGAAGTCCATTTTATCAGGGTTTTGAAAACTTAAATCTCCCCAAACAGATACGCCCTTGCCTGTTGTAGGGAAAATAAAGATACACTTTGTATTAATATACAAATTACCGTTCATTACAACGTCTGCTTCCATAACCTGACCATTGGTCAATGAGAATTTCTGATTACTCCAATATGATTTAGTTTCAGCCCCCAAATCCAATGAATTAAAATTCAGACTTGCTAATGTTTGATCAATATTAAAATATGTTCCACCAAAAGAAGATGTATGGTTTTTTGAGTTTGCTGTACCACCTGTAACGAAGCCGGCACCACCGCCGTTGCTTGAGTTATTCTTCGGCGGATCTTTAATAAGATAACCTGTAGCTGTTTTAGTGATTCCACCCAATGTAACCTGAGCAGTTATTTTCAGCTGATCCTTATCTTCCCATACCTTTGTGTTTTCATTATAATACTTTTGCTGTCCAACATATTCAATAACAACATCATGCACATCACCCATTGATGCAAGAGTTGATTGATCAAGCTCTACATCAACAGTTAACGAGCTATTGCTTGGACTTAAATCACAAATAGCTTCTGCAAAATCATCACTTGATGAAAAAGCCTCTAAAATACTGTCAATTGCAGTTCTAGCGGTATATTGTGTTTGCGAAGTAGAGTATGTTCGATGAGCACGATTAGATGCTGAAGTCGCCAAAACCAGTGTACCCATAAGGAAAATAATCAAAATTGCCATTACTGATACAACAGTAAAGAGAATAGAACCCTTTACCTTGTTATTTTTTTTGAACATTATCGCTTACCACCTTTCTACCGTAAATTTGTCATTTACAATCATTTCTTTAATTCAACGTCAGGTTTATCCATATTGTAAACAGAGTAAACATTTACAACGAATGTAACCTTTGAGTATCCCTGAGTCGGAGAATCAGCATTTGTAGGATGCTTTACACCATTTTCATCTTCTGCACTCCATTGCAGCTCCTTATCCTCAGGAATTTCAAATGTATAGTCATTAATATCAACAGATTCAATAATAACAGAAGAATCAATGTCTGCAATTGCTTTCATATACTTCCAGATTTCTTCTCTTGAACCCATTGCTTCAATACCATACTGCTGAACAACAACTTCTTCAACCTCTCTGTCTGAAAGTGTTTCACTCTCAGCCATAATCTGTTCGTTGTTTTTACTGTAGTTTCCGTTAACATCAGCTGCCTCAAACATATCTGTTGTGAGGTCAACAGGAGTTAAGAAGTAATAATCAAGCTTGCCTGTTTTAGGATCGCTTGCTTCCATTTTAGAAATTTCAATATGGCACTTATCAGCATATTTCTGGAACTGCTGATCAAGCTGATATGCATAGTTATTCTGAGCAACGAAATCATTTGCAAGATCTGTAGCTTCATCATACACATCATTAATTGCATTCTGAAGAGGTTTGATTTTTGCTATTATCTCCTGCTTTTCATTCCATTCCTTATTTACCTTTGTTCGCTCCGCCTTGCTTGTTTTTATATCACTAAGCTTAGGTTTGATAAGAGCAAAGAATCCGCCAACTAAAATCAGCACTGTTAAAGCAACAAGCAGTATAATACGATCTCTATAAGTCAGTTTCATTATTACTTAGCCTCCTTTTCATCTTCAGCCTTATAAATTGTATGACCCTTCAAAGTAATTTTCATATCAAATTCAACATTCAGCTGCTTTTCATCTGTTATAACTGCAACATCATTCTCTGTAACAACAGCATCCTCGGTTGCCTTTACTGTGTAATCATTGTATGTAACATGTGCAAATTCCTCATACTTTAAAAGGTTTTCAGCCAATTTAGCAGGGAATTTCTGTGAAGGCTCAAGAACACCGTCACATTCAATTGAAAAATCAATAATACCACTTTCATATTTAGGTTTTTTCAGCACAGCTCTTTCAATTTCACATTCTTCAGCTGTCTTATCAATAATCTCTTCAATTTTATCATATGTATCGCCAAGAATAGTAGGCTGTGATTCAAATGCATCATGAGCATTGTCAATTCTTACCAGGTAATTGTCAACCTTTACTTTCATTGCTTCAAGTCTGTCAACCAAAGCAAGCTTATCCTTGGTATCCTTACTGTTTATCTTTGCAACTGTTTCACTGATATCATTTCGTATAGACTTATTGTATAAAAACAAGCCTGTAAACGCACCGCCTACAAGAACAATTGAGCCAATTAAAACTCCTGCAAGAATTGCGGTATAAGAACTGTCTGATTTGATTTTATTGCTGTTAATGCCGTCTGACTGAAGAAGGTTAATTTTCTCATTTTCTTTATTTCTTTTAAATAAAGCACCGATAGCATTAGCATAAAGTGAAAATTCCAGATTCTGATAACCATAAATTTGCGGCGGAACCTGAATAATACTTGTATTCAAGTCCATTTTTCCAAGTTCATCGGTAAGTCTGTTGAACTCACTTGTATCACCGTAAAATACTACGTTTTCAATCTGTTCTCCAAGATTACGGCTCTTATGGAACTGAAGCATACGGAAGATATTTTCATTAACTGCTTCAAATACATAGTCATTGGAATTGCCATAGTCAGCAGGGTCAATTGTAGCAAATCTTGAGAATGAAAGCTGACCCTTCTCATAAATATTCAAGCTGATAAAGTTAGGGTCAATCTGAACTGCAAGAAGCGGCATCTTTGCCCTGATTTTAGTATCAGAGAGAAGAACCTTAGTAATACAATTACAGCCAACCATAACTGACTTCAATGAAATGCCGAGCATCTGGAATACTTTTTTATAGCATTCAACCACTTCAAAAGGACATGCCGTTGCAAGAACCTTGACCATAACTTCGCCGTTCTGACCTTTATCCTCTGCACCGCCGACAATTACATATGAAACTGAATATGAGTCATCAATGTTAAGTGATGACAGCATTTCCTGTCTTACCATCTTAGCAAATTCCTGTTCCTTAGCTCTTGGAACCTGGAGTTCCTTAAAGATGGTAAGGTTTGAAGAAATACTGACAATAGCTTCCTTATCAGCCATACCGCTTTTCTTTAAAATGCCGTTAATAAGAGTTGCCACTCTTGGAATGTCTTTAACGTGACCGTTAATAATAACCTCTTCTTCAAGGTTAAGTGTTGCAGCCTTGCTGATTTTAATTTTTCCGCCTGACTCAGCACCTTTAATAATTCGTATGTTTCTATCTGTAATATCAAATGAAAGCATTTAATTTTCCACCTCTTCAATCTAAATTTACTGACTGTTTTCAATTGCTTCGAATGAACCATAAAGTGCCGGATAAACACCTGCAACTACAAGACCGATTACGATACCGAGAATTATAATAAGTAATGGCTCAAGCATACCAACAAGTCTTTGTATAGCAGCTTCTGATTCTTCTTCGTAATAATCAGAAGTTTTTGCAAGAATATCATCAAGTGCACCGGCTTCTTCACCTACATAAATAATAGAGCAGAACATTGAATCAAAAATTTCTGTTCTCTGAATAGAAGATGAAAGTGTTTCGCCCTGTTTTACTTCATCAACAACATTTTCAAAGCATTGGTCTATATAACTGTTGCCGAGAATAGAAGATGATCTTTCAAGACATTCAACCATTGGAATACCGCTTGAATAGAGTGATGAAAGTGTTCTTGAAAAACGTCCTGTATAAACCTTAACGATAAGCGGACCAAATCCCGGACCCTTAATAAGCAGTCTGTCGAACTTAATGCGAAATTTCGGAATCTTAAGTACATACATCAAGCCGAACACAATACCGCCAACAACAATAATAAGTATGTACCATTTAGTTCTCAGGAAGTTACTTACATGCATAAGACCTCTTGTTAAAACAGGCATATCAGCCGGATCTTCAAACATGTCAATAAATGTAGGCATGATAAATGTAAACAAACCAATAACAATTGCAACAGTAAGCACTAAAAGAATAATAGGGTAAATCATAGCACCTTTGATTATGTTATTAAGTTTATTTTCTTTTGCGTAGTGGTCAGACATTCTTTTCATAATAATATCCAATGAACCGCTTGATTCACCGGCACTGACCATTGAAATCAGGAATGGCGGGAAAGCACCTTCGTGCATTTCCAGTGATGCAGAAAATGACTGACCCTTTTGAACGTTCTCGTAAACGTCACGCCATATCATCTTTGCGGACTCCTTAGCTTGTTCCCTGCAAAGAATATCCAATGCCTTTACAAGAGTAAGACCTGATGACAGCATCGCACTAAGCTGTCTACAGTTAAACGCAAGCTCCTTTGTGTTAAATTTATGCACCGTTCTTGCATCGTCTGAATCGCTTTCCTTGAAATCAATGCAAACCAAACCTCTTTCGTTCAGCTTCAGCATGAATTCCTTTTCATCATTCGCGACAATCATACCTTTGGACTGTGTTCCCTTGGCATCTCTTGCGACATAGGAAAACTTCTTCATTTAACCACCTCCAATAATAATTAACCCAATAGACAAAGCATTTAGACACATTTCTCTAATGATAACAATTATAACATTTTAAAAGCTAATTTTCAATTGCCTTTTTACATAAATAATAACTCCATTTTTATTAATATTTACTAATTAATATACTAGATGTAATATCAACAAAAATACAATTTTTAATTATTAAAATTATTGCAAAGTATATTTAATTGTCTGAAACATCATGATTTTATGCCACGCCCATGTCATTGTTAAACTTATACAAATATTATATCATGTTCAACAGAAAAAAGCAACACAAATCATCTTATTTCTTAATTTTTTTTATATTTTAGTCAATACGTGCAATTAACTTAACATTAAGGTCAAAAAAGGCTGACGTTTCCAAAAAGAAATTTTACTCCTTTATATTTTTTAAAAAATAACGCAGAGAAAATTCCCTGCGTTGAAAAAATTTTTATTTCATTTCAATGTTAAATTTTTTAAGCCAGTAATCCAACTGAATAAAGAATGCTATTGTCTGAGGAAGATTCATAAGCTGTCCATACCATTGAACTTTATCTTCATGACGCAAAAGCCGTTCAAGCTCCTCCTTTTTAACAAGCTGAGTAAGAACGCAGTCTTTTTGAGATATTATTTCATTCAGTCTTTCAGTAACAGCTTTAAGGAAATTAGGGTTATGGGTTTTCGGATATGGACTTTTCTTTCTGTGAAGTACCTTTTCAGGCAGCCAATCCTTCATCGCCTCACGAAGAAGCCCCTTTTCACGTCCTTCATAGTCCTTGTATTCCCACTTAACATTATAAAGATATTCCGCTATCCTGTAGTCACAAAACGGAACCCTTACCTCAAGTCCGCTGTACATGCTCATTCTGTCTTTTCGGTCAAGGAGAGTCTGCATAAACCAGTGAAAATTAAGCTGAGTCATTTCACGCATGCGGTAATTTACAGAATCATCACTTTCCAGCTTCATTGCATAGTCAGCAGTTTTTCGATAAGCAGAATATACATATTCCTGCGGATTTATCCTGCTTCGGTACTCATCACACAAAAAAGTGCTCCTGTATTCCGTGCTTTGTGCCCATGGGAAACCGTCAGTCATGCGAATATCTTTATCACGATACCATGGATAACCGCCAAAAAGCTCATCAGCACATTCCCCAGACAAAGCAACTGTCCCATATTTCTTTATTTCCTTGCAGAATAACAGCAATGATGCATCAACATCAACCATTCCGGGAAGTCCTCTTGCATCAACAGCATCTGTCAATGCGTCAACAAGCTCAGGTGTATCCACAATTACCCAATGATGATTTGTACCAAGATAATCAGCCATGCATTTTATATATTCAGGATCGCTGTTCGGCTGAAAGTGGCTTTTCTGAAAATACTTGTCATTGTCACGATAATCAACAGAAAATGTATCCAATATTTTGCCCTGCTTTTTCATTTCCGAACACGCAACAGAAGAAATAAGACTCGAATCAAGTCCGCCCGACAAAAACGTGCATACAGGAACATCTGAAACAAGCTGTCTTTTTATGGAGTCGATTACAAGCTCCCTGACTGTTTCCGCAGTTTCTTCAAAGCTCTGATTAAGCTCGTATGCCCTTAACCGCCAATATTCCCAAAGCTTCAGCCCGTCTTTAGAGTAAAATCCGCACCAGCCCGGTTTTACTTCACATACATCCTTGACTACACCGCAGCCCGGAGTACGCCCCGGAGCCATTAATATCAGCTCTGCTGCTGAATGCTCGTCTATTACATGCGGTATATCAGGATGTTCAAGAAGTGCGGTTATTTCAGATGCAAATATAAACTTTTTATGGTTCTGCCAATAAAAAAACGGTTTAACACCTATTCTGTCACGAGCCATAAATAACCGCTGTTCATGCTCATCCCAGATAACAAAAGCAAAAATGCCATTCAGTTTATCAACACACTCAGCACCCCATTTAACGAATGATTTTAAAACAACTTCTGTATCAGACGCAGTTTCAAATTCAAAATCCTCCTCCAACTGCTTTCTGACCTCAGCCGTATTATAAATTTCTCCGTTGTATACTATTATATATGTATACTCTCCAAGGGTGAACTTCATAGGCTGACGACCGTTCTGAATGTCAATTACAGCAAGGCGTGTATGAATTAACGCTGCATTTTCTGTAAGCACAATTCCACGCTGGTCAGGGCCTCGTCTCAGCAATGCCTTTTGCATATTCTCACATATTTTCATTTCTTCACGCATATCATCAACAAAACTGATTGCTCCTGCAATTCCGCACATAAATGCCTCCTGATTATTAAGAATTCATATCAAAGCTTATTTACAAATCATTTATGATGACTTTGTGCAATATCGCCTAAAAAACGAATTCTAATACTGTTGTATTTCATTATATGCAGATAAAATAAAAAATATTCATAGAATTTATAATATGTACTTGACATATGATATTATAGCGTGTATAATATCATACAGAGAATAAATATAATGAATATGTACAGAACAAAAAGCTGTGCAAAATCAGAATGGAGGTAAATATGAGTTTTCCTGTAAGTGCAGCACTGCTTGATGCCATGGTTCTCGCAGTCGTTGCAAATGAAGAAACATACGGGTACAAGATAACGCAAGAATTATGTGATGCTGTATCCGTTTCGGAATCTACACTGTACCCTGTATTAAGGCGGCTTCAAAAGGGTGGTATGCTCGATACCTACGATAAAGCATATCAGGGACGAAACCGCAGATATTACAAAATAACCGATCAGGGTAAAAATGCTCTGACAGATTACAGAAATGACTGGCAGATATACAGAAACAACATTGAAAAAATACTGATAAACGGAGGGGTTATAAATGGATAAATTTGATTATATAAACAAGCTTTCCAAATGTCTTGAGGAACTTTCCGATGAAGAAAAAAATGCCGCACTTGAATATTACAAGGAGCTTTTTGAAGATGCAGGCAGTGAAAATGAACAGGAGCTTATCCACAAACTTGGTTCTCCTGAGGAGCTTGCGGATAATATAATCAGAGAAAGCGGAATTGTATCGGTCAAAAAAGAACCAAAAGAAAAATCAACATCTCAAGGGGTACAGATGCCTGATGCTTTTGATTTCAAGGAAAAAGAACCGCAAAAGGAAGTCAAGAAAAACAAGACTAATACCATTCTCATAATTTTGATACTTATACTTACTTTTCCGCTGTGGATAGGAATTGTTGCAGGTCTTTTCGGTACACTTTTCGGTTTGGCAGTTGCTTTGATTGCAACTGTATTCTCACTTGCCGTAGTAGGTGTAAGCTGTATTGTAAGCGGCATTGTGCTGCTGTTCAGTTCTCCCGGTGCAGGACTCATATTTTTAGGAGTAGGACTGATTGTAAGTTCAATATTTGTGCTGTGCATAGGTCCTTTATTCAAGCTTGTAATCAGATTTTTTAAATGGCTCGGCGGTCTTATAGGACAGCTTTATCAAAATCTGTTCGGCAAAAAGGAGGCTTAACGATGAAAAAAACAATCAGACTTTGCATCATCGGAATTATTCTCGGCATTATCCTTGTAATAGCAGGATATATCGTTTTAAGAGCAACAGGCGGATATACAAGCGATATTATCTCCTATGAGGAGGTTCTTCCTAACGATAAGGAAATTCACTCAATATATATTAGTGCATATCATACCGACTTCAACGTTAAGCAGGGTGATACATACCGCCTTACAGCAGAAAATGTAAGCGACAATACCGCACTTCACCTTACAGAAAAAAACGGTGTTCTGAATATAGATACTGAGAAAAAAGTAACTAAATCATTTCCTCCGACGGATATTAATTTCAGCACCTCCAACTTTTCATTTTGTTTTAACAACAGTACATGCGGTAAATACACTCTTTATCTTCCGAAAAAGGTTTATGATGAATTTACATGTGATACAGCATTTGCAGACATTGATATTAATGATTTAAGCTGTGAAAAAGCAGGTATTGACACATCATTTTCAAGTGTAACATTCAGCAATTTTGATGTAACAAAAAGTATTGATGCTGACTGTTCGTTTGGAGAATGCAATCTCAATATGAGCAATTCAACATTTGAAAAACTGGACATTGACACAAGCTTTGGTGAATTTAATCTTAATAATGCGGAAATATCCAAATCATGCAGCATTGATAGTTCCTTTGGCGAAACAAGCCTGAATCTTTACGGTGAAAATTATAAATTAAGCAAGGATAACTGTTTTGGTGAAATCAATATCAGCGGAAATACGTCTTCAAACGGAAATGTTGAAATTGATTCATCAAACTCATTTGGAGAAATCAACATTACAATAAAATGATAATAACACCTTATGGTTACAAAAAGGAACATTCGGATAGAATGTTCCTTTCATTTTTCAGAACTTAAATTTTAAAGGTAATACTGCAAGTTCTTACAGCAATACCGCACAAAGCACGTCAAAAGACTTTGCATATCATAAACTTGCAATCTTTGTGTGGTGTTGCCCTTACTTCATAAAATCATCAAAGTTCTTTTTACCGCCTGTAGAAATATAAGCATAATAGCTTAAAATATACGATGCATCAATAGCGTCCACCGTTCTGTTTTTATCAGTGTCAGCAGCTTGTAACTGCTTTTCACTATACATTGAAACATCACCATTAGTAGACCTTAATGCATAAATAGTCAACGCAACTGAAGCGTCTATTGCGTCAATTGTACCATTATCATCAATATCTCCTCTGTTTACGTCTGTAGCTTTAGTTGTTGTAACAGGAGGTTGTGTAGTAGTATTCAATGTTGTAGTCAGCTTTGTTGTTGTAGCTGTAGGCTTGGCAGTTGTTGTGGTCAGCTTTTCCGTTGTACTTGTAGTTTTGACAGTAGTTGTGGTTTTGATTGTTGTTGTAGTAGGCTTTGCTGTTGTAGTTGTGGTTTTAACTGTTGTTGTAGCAGGTTTTGCTGTTGTAGTTGTGGTTTTAACTGTTGTTGTAGCAGGTTTTGCTGTTGTAGTTGTGGTTTTAACTGTTGTAGTAGTAGGCTTTGCTGTTGTAGTTGTAGTTTTGACAGTGGTCGTAGTAGACTTTGCTGTAGTGGTCGTCGTTGTAACTGTAGTGGTTGCTCTTTTTTCTCCTATTTTAATATATCCATTAACCCAATTATTGATCGCATATTCGGTCATTTCGTCAATTTCAGCATTTTCATTAACCGCTTTATACCAATATTCTCTGTTTGTAAACAGGTCAGTAGTAGCCCTGCTGTCCTCTGTTTCGGCAGGAGTGGAAACATATTTAAATGTTATAGGATAAACATCACCCGGCTGTACATTATCAGGAATTGTCACACTATATGTCATAATCACACCGTCTGAACCGCCAAATTTTGTTGTACCGTCATTAAACTTCATATCGGTTGCAACAGCTGAAGAAGTAAAGAATACTGTATTTTCTTTACAAATTGCCAGTGATATTGCATTTGATGAAACTGCATCACCGCTTTGCCACAACAGATTATTTGTTATTTCATTTTTTACAAGTGAAAGTCTGTCATCATTTACAATATGAATGCCGCAAACCTCCCAAAGATTCTGTGCTCCCGAAACCGAACATTCTATGTCCTGAACAAGATTGCTTTCAGCCTTGCCGTCACCGTCAGTATCCAGCGTATCCCAATCAATTAATATCGAAGAAAGAGAGAGAACAGGTTTGGGTACTGCGGCATTTGCTGTTAATTTCTGAGTATTAAGAATAAATGTATTTGAAAGGAAAATTGCTGCGGCCGTTGCCATTGAAATTAATTTCTTCATAATAATATCTTTCCTCCATAATTATTCAGCACCGCATAATTATAATGCAGTGTCAAATATAAAAATCTTATCCCAAAATTACATTGATTTCATTTGTATCAGCAAGCTTATCAGCAGAAATAAAGTTGTCTGCAAGCTTTTCACCGTTCAATACAACTTCTTTTACACCGCTTTCAACATGTGCAGAGTTATCAAAGTTAATAACAAGCTTCTTTCCTCTGAAATTTTTAGTAATCTTAAAGCCGTCCCAGCCTGACGGAATTGAAGGATTAATGCAGATACCCTCAGCATTTGTCCTCATTCCGCATATACCCTCAACACAGCCTACCATTACAGTTGAAGCTGTACCTGTAAGCCAATGAACATGAGAACGTCCCTCGTAAGGAGATGCCGAGCTTTCTGTAAACTGACCGTGAACATAAGGCTCCATAACTCTGATTTCAGCCTTTTCATTCATTGCGGCAGGTGAGCTTTCCATAAAATATTCAAAAGCTCTGTTGCCATGTCCCATAAGAGCCTCCGCAAGTATAAGCCAACCCTGTGACTGTGAGAAAATACCGCCGTTTTCCTTTGTATCAGGATTAAATATATGCATCAATGCTCCGCTGAAGAAATGGTCTCTGTAAGGCGGGTCGAGCAGCTTTGCACCATAAGGTGTATTAAGGATTTCATGTACACTTCCCATAGCCTTTTCAGCTCTTTCGTCAGATGCAAAACCTGAAATAACGCTCCAGCTCTGCGGATTGAGCCACATATTAGCCTCAGGGTCTTTTTTTGCACCTACAATAACGCCGTCCTCACGAATGCCTCTGATAAATCTGTCCTCATCCCAGCACTTTTCAAGTGATGCGGCAAGCTTTGCCTGAACATCGTCAATATACTTGATATAATCAGTATCATTCTTAGATTTTGCCATATCTCTGATAACATTCATTGCATAGAAAAGCTGGAATGCTACAAATGTTGACTCTCCCTTTGCACCAAGACGCAAACAGTCATTCCAGTCAGCATGAAGTCCTGCCGGCATATCGTGGTCGCCCATATGCTCCATTGAGAACTTTATCGCTCTCTTGAGATGCTCATATACGGTATCCTCTCCGCCATTTGCATAAACGATAACTTCGTCAAGGAAATCCTTGTTTCCGCTTTCACCGATATACTTTACAATTGTCGGGAAAAGCCACAAAGCGTCATCAGCACGATATGAAGGATGACCTGTTTCCTTAACATATTCAGGGTCATCAGGAGTATTTTCATGACCTGCATTGTGATTGAACTTTACAAGCGGAAGTCCGCCGCCGTTATCAACCTGAGCTGAAAGCATAAAGCGGATTTTATCTGCTGCCATTTCAGGATCAAGATGAATAATACCCTGAATATCCTGAACTGTATCACGATAACCATAGCCATTTCTGAGTCCGCAATATATAAATGACGCTGCTCTTGACCAGATAAATGTAATAAAGCACTGATATGCGTTCCATACGTTAATCATGTTGTTAAATTCTTCTGAAGGAGTTTCAACACTGAAGTTTGAAAGTTTTTCATGCCAGTAATTTTTAAGCTGAGCAATTTCTTCGTCAACCCTGCCTGCTTTTTTATATTCATTTAATATAGCGTCAGCCTCAACGGAGTTTCTTCTGCCCATTATATAAATAAGTTCAGTTGTTTCTCCTGCTTTAAGCACAATATCAGACTGAATTGCACCGCATGAATTTGAATTATAGTTGAGAACATTGTCACACTTTCCGCTTTCAACGGCAATAGGATTTGCAAATGTTCTGTATGGTCCTATAAAATTGCTTAAGCTTCCGTTATATGCTGCAACATCAGCACCAACCATGCCGAAAAATCTTTCCTTATGGTTAGAGCCTGTATTATCCTTATTCTCATTTTCATTAAGATGCTGAATTATCTTATTACCCTCAAAGCTTGTACGAGAAATAAAGAGGGAATACTGAAGATTAACCTGATCCTGCTCATAATTATCCTCATTTGTAAATTCAACAAAACCGAAAAGCGATAATTTTCTGTCCCTGCTGTCGTTATTTGTAACCTTAATACGCCAAACCTCATATGTTTTTCCGTAAGGAACATAATATGTTGTTTCAGACTTAATTTTCTCATATTCAGAAGTAATTACAGTATATGCAGTACCATGACGGCATTCATTTTTATATGAATCCAGAGGCTTTCCTACAGGCTGCCATGAAGCCGACCAATAATCATTAAGCTCATTATCTCTTATATAAATATATCTTCCCGGGAGATCCATATCCGAATTAAAACGAAATCTTGATATACGTCCGTTTGCACCTGACTTTACAAAGCTGTAGCCTGCGGCGTTATTTGAAATCATAGCACCATACTCAGGGTCACCAAGATAATTTGCCCAAGGTGCCGGAGTATCCGGTCTTGTAATAACATACTCCTTATTAGCTAAGTCAAAATATCCATACTTCATACTTTTTCTCCATTCCGCCAAATCTTATTATAATCAATCCTCCGCAATGACCGCCTGTATCTTTGCATGTTTTTATACCAAAAAGTCATAATATAAATTTAGCATATATTTTTATTATTATAACATAAGAAATCTGTACTTTTCAAGTGATTTGCGGCAGTAAGTAAAAAAATATAAACATTATACAAAGAATTTATTAATACACTGTTAAATTTGCTAAAAAAAACAAAAGGACCGTCAAATGACAGTCCATCCGTAATTGCTTACGGCTCATACAATAAAAATAAAATAAATATAGAGGGGGAATTGGGGGATTACTTAATCCTCTATTATAATAATTCTTGTTCCTTAAAATAATCTTAAAATAAAAAAATTAATGCTATTGCTCCTCTATTAAATCTTGAAGAATTTATAGCAATGCAATAAAAATTTATATTTATTCTTTACTTTATAGCAATAACATGGTACAATGTAGCCGATACGCAGGAAACATGCTCGACAAATCGGAATTTGACAAGGAGATGTCTATGCATATTAAATTGAAATATGGAAATACGAATACATTCTTTATTCGTGGAATGAGTGGAAATTTACTGGTTGATACAGACTATGCAGGGACATTGCCTGCATTTTATAGAGCCATTAAGGATTTCAAAATAAAAATAAGCGATATTACTTATATTTTGGCAACACATTATCATCCTGACCATATTGGCTTGGTAAGCGAATTGATGAATCAAGGAGTTAAACTTGTTGTAATAGACATACAATATTCCTATATACATTTTGCGGATAGTATTTTTGCTAGAGATAAGAAATTGGCTTATGAACCTATTCATGAGGATAATGCAATAATCATCAGCACAGAGGAAAGCAGAGTATTTCTTAGAAATATAGGCATTGATGGGGAAATTGTAGCCACTACAAGTCACAGTGCGGACAGCATATCTCTGATTTTAGATAGTGGCGAATGTTTTGTTGGAGATTTAGAGCCTATCGAATATCTTGCTGCTTATGAAAAAAATGATAGGCTAAAACATGATTGGAGACTTGTTATGCATTATGCTCCTAAAAAAATTTACTATGCCCACGCAAATGAAAAAATACTGTGATTGACAAATTCCAATTTATCATGCAGTCGAACTATAGCAATGCAATAAAAATTTATATTTATTCTTTACTTTATAGCAATAGCATGGTATAATGTAGCCGATACGCAGGAAACATGCTCGACAAATCGGAATTTGGTGGTGTGATTATGAATTTTATAGAACTTGAATCAGAGAGATTATTGTTTAGAAAATATAAGATAGAAGATTATTCTGTTTTTTATGATATGTTAAGCAATCTGGAAAATATGAAATATCGTTCAAGTGAACCAAAGAACACAGAAGAAGTTCAGAGATATATTGATTGGGGAATACAGTGTGCAGAACAAACACCTTGTATAAACTTCAGATACGCTGTTGTTATAAAAGAAACAGGTCAATTGATTGGTTCTTGTGAATTGGCTTTTACAGATAAAGACCCGGCAGAACTGGCTTGGGAATTGCATCGTGATTACTGGTGTAAAGGTTACGGAACTGAAATAGGAAATACTCTTCTGAAACTTGGATTTAAAACATTAGGAATCAGAAGAATCATTGCCGATTGCAATACCTTAAATATAGGTTCATATAGGATAATGGAAAAAATCGGAATGAGACGTGAGGCTCATTATGTAAAGTATTACAGAGGAAACAGTGCTTTGAATCACGAATGGTGCGATAAATATCAGTATGCAATATTAGGAGAGGAATATCTTAATTCTGAAAGATAACGACAAATTCCAGTTTATCATGCAGTCGAACTATAGCAATGCAATAAAATAATACAATATAAGACGACAAAAGCATACTGTCGTATGGTGAGGAGGACAGCACAGTAATATGCGGTTTGAATTGTCAGATTAGTTACAGCATTTTGTTGTATTGCTTTGTTGTATTGCTATAGTACCACATAAAGTATACAAAGGACATGAAACATAATCTCCTTAAAATATTTTCAAAACTATAAAAAAATGTTTGTAATTTCTTAAAACTTGTGGTATAATAAAAAAGTCAATAATAAATATCTGAAAGAAATAAAACGATATTTACTGTACATTATAAAAAAATCAGAAAAGGAAGCGATAAAATGGAAAAAAAGAAAGGATTTTTAATTCTTAAACCTGTAATCGTTGTTTTATTTTTTATACTTATAATTCTTACTTTGATTGTGAATATCCTGTTTTCAAAAAATAAAACTCCAAATATTTTTGGAAGATACATATATGTGGTATCAGGAACAGAAATGCAGAACGAAGTTACAGACGGTGCAGCTCTCATTGCAATGAAAAGTGACGGCCTGACTATTGAAGAAGGAGACGTTGTTCTCTGCAAGCTTAGCGGAGAAAATGAAATCAAATTAAGAAGCATTTATAAAATAGCCAAGGACGAAGAAACAGGTCAGGATTGCTATTACCCTGCAACCGATCTGGAACAGGGTGTAGAACTTTCTATTCCAAGAGAAAATATTGTTGCCCTTTGCACAGGCTATTCCGAAAGCTTTGAACTTGGACAATATATCAACTTTACAACAAATATAAAGGGCATTGTCGTTCAGCTTATTATCCCCTGCGTACTGCTTGTTATTATGCTTATTTGCTCCATTGCTAAAAATCGTGATGAAGATGCAGAGGATTATAACTTCTACAGTTATGAAGATGAAAACGCTCAGGAAAACAGCAAAGCTCCAAGTCCTTCTGCAAAACCTCTTTTTAATCCGGAAGAAGACCCTATCGGAAACAATGAACTTGAACGTAAAAAAATGTCAATTGCCGAAAACTTCAGTCAGAAAGAGGTTAATCCAGACTCACCTTATCAAAAGGAAAAAGAACGTACTATGCAGTTTAAGGCTCAGCGTTCTTCATCTACCGAATCATCATTTGCTGCAAGAAATATGGGCGGTCAATCTTCAACAGCTCCGACAGCAGACGCCCTAAGAGAAGAAATGCTGAGGAGAACAGCAGAATCAGAAAGAAATTCTGTAAGCACTCCTGCTGATAAAGACGATAATGATAATACAGTAATTATTTCAACTGCTGATGTTTCAAGGACAGAACCTCTTAAAAAACATACTTCAACAGCTGCACGTTCATATACCCCTAAAAAAAGTTCATCGCCTGATATTGACGATATAATCAAAAAATCATCACCAAGCAAAAGCAAATCAATTTCTGCTATGTCTGTTGACGATTTGTTAAAGGTTATTGAAGAAGAAAAGAAAAAACTGTAATTACAACGGCGGATAATTATATCCGCCATTTTTGTGAGGAATTTTTATGAATGGTAAAATTATTGTTATTGAAGGTCTTGACGGTACAGGAAAAACAACTCAATTTGAATTGCTGAAAAAATCATTTTCCGACTGCCGTTTTATTACATTTCCCAATTATCAGTCACACAGCGGAAAAATTATAACAGAATATCTCAGCGGAGAATTTAATGAACAAAACATCTCAATAAGCTCCTATTCAGCAAGCTCATTCTATGCTGTTGACCGCTATATAAGCTTCAAAAAAGACTGGGAAAGTGATTATAAGTCGGGAAAAAACATTATTTCTGCACGTTATACCACTTCAAATGCTGTTTATCAAACGACAAAACTCGATAAATCAGAATGGGATACATATTGCAGCTGGCTTTATGACTTTGAATACAACAAATTAGGCATTCCACGTCCCGATGCAGTTATTTTTCTTGACGTTCCTGTTGAAATATCACAGCAGCTCCTGCTGAACCGATATTCAGGTGACGCTGCCAAAAAAGATATACACGAGGCTGACCCCGAATACCTGAAAGCCTGCCGTAACGCCGTATTATATGTAAGTCAGCATGACCCCGATGAACAGTGGCATATAATAAAATGCTGTGAAAAAGGTAAAATGAGAAGCATTGAGGATATTAACGCCGAAATTTCACGTATAATAAAAAATATTCTTGCTTAAAGCGGGCACTGCACAAGGATTGTGTGGTGCCGCTTTAAATTTTGCAAAAAAACTGCCTCCGCAAGGGAGGCAATTATAACTATATAAAATATGGAAGGATTATGAAAAAATCAATTTTGAGGTTTAGCCTGCAATTGGAAGTTCTTTGATTGCATGAAGAACGTACTTCTGGATAGCAACTGCGTCCTGTGCATTAATACCTCCGCCTGCATTCTGAACGTCGGCATTTTTAATACCCTGTTCAGAAATTGTGTACTTCTTGTTGTTAATAAGATAGCACTTAACCATTACAGCGTCTGAAATGTCAACATTACCGTCACAGTTAGCATCACCCGCAACATAATTGTCTGATGGTGTATCGCCGGCAGCCTTAACTGATGCAGAAACTAATGTTGCATAATCTGATGCAGGTGAAAGCTCCTCGCCGCTTGCATCAGATGCCCACCAGAACTGAATTGATGCAGATTTGCTTGACTTAACAATACCGATAAGCTTTTCACGAAGCTCCTCGTCCTCAACATCAATTGTGTTTTCGGAGTCTGTTACATCAACAATCTGGAACGGTGAATTCATGTTTATTGTAATCGTATCAGAAGCAGATGCTTCCCACTTGTAAGAAACCCAATATTTTTTTCCTGTAGAAGTGTCTGTAACAGAGAATCCAATACAGCCGTTTACATAGCCTGCCTTTTCATCAACTTCCACTTCTAATTTGAGTTTATCGCCAATTGCCTGATCGAAGCTTATAGTACCTGTTGGGAGAACATCACCCTTTACCCAGTCAGACTTCTTGAGAATAACTGCCTTGGTAATTGTTGCATAATCTGACGCAGGTTCAAGAGCAGTCCATGATGAATCAGCAGCATACCAATACTGGAGAGCACATGATGTTCTTGTCTGAATTTCACTTATGAGAGCAGCAGAAATCTCCTCATCTTCAACATCAGTAGGGTCACCGTTTTCATCTAATACGCTTGTATTCTTTACAAACTGTGGCTTTGTCATATCAACTTCAATCTCGCCGTCAGCAGTAGCTTCCCACTGATATGCAATCCAATAATCAGTACCGTCAAGAGTTGAGTTAAAGCCAAGACAGCCGTTAGCATAATTTACACCGTCACCAAGGTCTACAGTAAGCTGAATCTTATCTCCTATAGCGTCCTTGAAGTTTATAGTGCCTGACGGGAGAATTTCACCCTCAATAGATGTTCTGTCATCATCTTTCTCGGTTGGTGTCGGAGGAACAACAATAGTTCCCTCGTTGCCTGAATACTTATTTAATCCCTCAACTATTGAAGGGAAAGCCCATGTAGCTGTACTTCTGTTAAGAAGTCCGAAAGCTTCGCCTGTGTTCGGATTATATGCATTGTTATCCCACCAGCAGCAAGTAATTCCTCTTGCTCTTGCAGCAGCAATATAATAAGTTGCATAGTCTGTACGAGCCTGAACGTTCGTTCCTTTAGCTCTTGCACCAAATTCACCGACTACAACAGGAATATTCTTTGATACATACTTTACATAAAGAGTATCCATGATATTGTCAATTTCCTTTGCACCTGAACCGTTTACATCAAATGTATCAACACTTCCCTCATCAGCAGGTGACTGGAGTGCGAAGTTATAAGGTGAATACGCATGAATAGAAACAATAAGTTTATTTTCAGCGGAGTCTGTAGGGAGTTTGAAGTAATTGTTTGTTGCACCGTCAAGTGAAGCGTCATAACCAGGAACCATAATATAACGTTCAGCATTATTGCCGCCTGACTTACGAATAGTATCAACAATAGCCTGATTGTAGGAATTTAAAGTCTGAACAGAATCAATACATTTTTCATCAGACATATTGAGCCACCATTCGTATGTATCACCTTTAAGTCTTGGTTCATTAAGAGTTTCAAATATAAGGTGTTCATCATAGCTCTTGAATTTTTCTGAAAGCTGTTCCCAGATAGTAGTTACATATTTAATGGAATTTTCAGCATGTTCACTGCTTGGGTACATATAATCTGTTTCGTTATCGTGGTGAATGTTAAGGATAACATACATATCATTATCAATAGCATAATCCATAACTTCCTGAACACGATTGAGCCATGCTTCATTTATCTGATATTCATCATCAATATGGTTGTGCCATGAAACAGGCAGACGAAGTGTTTTAAATCCGGCAGCTTTAACTGCGTCAATCATTTCCTTTGTTGTTTTAACTCCGCACCATGATGATTCAATATCAAGGTCATTCTTGCAGTAGCCGTCATCATCTGTAGCATCAAAGGTGTTTCCGAGATTCCAACCGAGTGTCATATCCGAAACAAACTTAAAGCTATCCATATCCGGAATACCCTTGGACTGAATGTCAAGCTCAGGAATAGTGTATTCCGAGGCAGCCACTGCTGTCAAAGGAATAGCATTATAAGAAACATTTTCCGTAAATGAAGGAGCAATTGTAACAGCCATAGTCAGTGCAGCCAATGCACTAAGGATTCTCTTTTTAATCATACTTTTTCTATCTCGCTTTACGAGATAACCCTCCTAACATAAAATTATTTGCAGCAATTAACCTCACCCGTCCATACCTTTATGGTATATTATACTGATTAATTTGCTGCTGAAATCATCCTGACTTCTCTTAAAGCGTTAGAACTTGTTCTCATAGGATATACAACAGTGCCGGAAGCATACCTATACACTAAATTCTAAATTCAATATATCACATAAAAATTTTCAAGTCAAGGGTAAAAATTAATTAACTCTGATTAAAGCTGTATTTCGTAGACATACACAAATTATTTTAAGTTGATTTGGATATAATTACCTATAAAATTCACATAAATTTAAATAATAATACAGTTTGTTTATAAATTTATTATAATAAAGCAAATGACATATAAGCACAATATTACCGGATTTAATTAAATTAGCTTAAATTTAATTAAATAAAATATTTTAAGTCGTTTTGACCTTTTGCGTGCAAATAAGTGCCAATAATTGTTAATTTTTTATAAATTTTCTCTACAGTCGAAATAAAGACTAGACAAGCGGTATAAAAAATGTTATTATATAGTTAGAGGAGAATTTGTTTTTGTTTTAGTTCAGATTTAATATATGTAATTTATTTTAGGCAACACCGCACAAAGCTTGTGCGGTGTGATCTTAACTCAGATAAGAGGTGTTATAGGGATGAAAAATATAGGGTTTATTTATACTACTAATGAGCATTTTGAAGAAATAATTGAAGCTAATGAACTTTCAGCAGATAAAGAGTACCTAATCAGAATACATACATGCATTCATAATTATGACAATATAATGCCTTTTGTTAAAAATATACACTCCTATCTGCCAAAATCAAAAATTATAGGCTGCAGTACTTCCGCTGCAATAGTCAATGGAAAGATTTTGACCGACTGTTGTATGGTTGCAATTACAGAATTTCAAAATACTTCAGTTTGCACATTCCTTAGCGAGCTTTCCGATGAACAGCACAAATATATCAGCAGCCGTGAGCTTGCAAATTCCATTGCAGAAAGTGTAGTTGATAACTCAAGGCTCATGCTGACCTTTTTTTCAAGACCATATGTAAAGGTAATAGAGCTTGTGGACATTATAAATCAGGAAATTCCTCAGCTCCAATTAATAGGCGGATTTGCAAACACCAATGATATCAATGCTTTTGACATGAAAAAAAAGCAAAGCTTCGTTTTTAATGAAAACGGAGTTTCTCTTGACGCTGTTGCCTGTGCAGTTCTTACATCAGAGAAAATAACGATTTACAGCGATATTATATATGCCACCGAACCTATTGGAAGAGAACATACAATAACTGATGCGGATAATATGATTATCAGGTCTGTTGACGGCAAAAATACTGTTGACTGGTATCAGGAAATGCTCGGTATTGACTTTACGCAGATGAATGTTTCGGAAATTGACAGGATTACCTCCATCTTCCCATTAATCAACAAGAAAAACGGAAACATTCCATGTGCAGTATTTTATTCTCCGCAAACAGAAGAAATCTCTGCATTTAACGATGAGCCAAACCCCGTAATGTATGTCCTGAATGAAGCTAAAGCGGGTGACGAGATTTATATTTCTTATTCAAGCAGTCAGAAAAATATCGAAATATGTGAAACAGTTTGTCAGAATCTTTGCAGATATCCGTCTGAAGCCTTGTTTGGATACAGTTGTGTATCACGTCAGCACTATTTTAAAAACTATTCAAAACTGGAAATGCTGCCATTCGAGAAAACAAACTTATGCGGAGCTTTGCTGGCCGGAGAAATAGGCAATGAAGGTCTTATAAATCATTACTGCAACTACTCGTTTTCGATTGCTTCCATTGCTGAAAACAACTGCAAATTAAGACTTAACATCAAGGAACTGCGTGAAAATTCATTTAATATCAGCAATAATCAAAAGGATATTGTAGAATACCTGATTACAAATGCGTGCAGTGCCTCAAATATCAATCAAAATCAGCGAATGGAGCTTGAATACAACCTGTTTGTTGACAGTGATACAGGGCTTAACAACATTAATAAGTGCATGTTTGATCATAATTTGGGACTTTTTGATAAAATCTGCATGATTTCAATAAGAAATGAAGGTTTACTGAAAGCATTTCTGAGTGAATCAAAGTTCCAGATTCATTTCAACCGCTATCATGATTATATTATGTCATGTATTGATGATGAACGATATAAGTGCTACCTTTATAAGAAAACCTCGCTTATTATTACAGGTACTAAGGATATTGAAGATGAAGAATTTATCAATAAAATGAGTTCACTTCAAAGCTGTTTGTCAGAATTTAAATTTGCCGCATATCTGGTCGTTTCCGAATTTTCTCTTGTTCTGCATGAAGATGATATCATTCAAAAAGCAGAGCTTGCTCATGTAAGAATGAGAAACAAAAAACAGCGTTTTATTATATATACATCAAATCTTGGCTTGGAACAGTATAATGCCAGCAAGATGAAAATGATTATGATTTTGAATGACGCTCTGGCAAATGACAGAGTCATACCGTATTTTCAGGGCATTCGTGACAATCACAACAAGGATATAAAAATGTATGAAGCTCTTATGCGTATTGAGGATTCAGAGGGTAAAATTTACACGCCTTATTTCTTTATGAATATTGCAAAAGAATATGGCTATTACACTGATATTTCATATGTTATGATTAAAAAGGCACTTGAAATTTTCCGTGATAAAAAGGAACAGGTTGCAATTAATATGAATATCAGTGATATTTACAATTATAAAATTGTACATTTAGTATTAACCTTTTTGAAAAACGCACCACGTCCGCAGAATTACATTTTTGAACTGACAGAAACCGAAGAAATAACAGATTATCAGGTAATTTATGAATTTGTTGACAAAATACATCAGGCAGGCGGAAAAATTGCAATTGATGATTTCGGCAGCGGTTTTTCAAATATTGTGAATCTGTTTAAAATTAAATCAGATTATATTAAGGTTGACGGTGAAATCGTTAAAAATACTGTTGCAGATATATTTGCCTCAGAGTTCCTTGAAATGATTGCTGATTGGGCAAAGCGTCATAAAAAAGAGGTTATTGCAGAATTTGTTGAAAATTCTGCAATACAGGATATTATTGAAAAAAATAATATCCGATTTTCACAGGGTTATCTTTATTCAAAGCCCGAAAAGAGATTTGGTGTTTAAGGTCTGATCTTATGATTTTGAGATTAATGCTATTCGATATGAAATATTATGCTACAAACAAAAGTCTGTTTACATACAAATATGTAAACAGACTTTTTATTTTATAGGCATCACCATACAAAGATTGCATGTCAGAAACTTGCAAAGTCTTTTGACGTGCTTTGTGAAAGTGTTGCCTTATACTCCTGCAATGCTCCTTACAATTTCTCCTGCAATGATAAGTCCTGCAACAGACGGAACAAACGAGGTACTTCCGATAGTCTTTCTATGTATTTGTTCCTCCTGACTTTCTGCTCTGTGCTTTACAGGCTGTTCGGTTGAGTAAACCACTTTATGATGATTTATCCCCCTTTTTCTAAGCTCGATACGCATTACCTTCGCAAGAGGACACATTTCGGTTTTGCTTATATCAGTAACCTTTAGTTTTGTGGGGTCAAGCTTGTTTCCTGTACCCATGCTTGAAATAACAGGTATATTAAGTCTTATGGCATTTTCTATAAGATTAAGCTTTGAGGTAACGCTGTCAATTGCGTCTGCAATGTAATCAAAGTCCGAAAGTTCAATTTCAGAGCCTGTATAGTAACAATCATGCAGTGTAACATTGCATTCGGGATTTATGTCATGAATTCTGATTTTCGCTGCTTCGGTTTTCAGCATTCCCAAAGTTGAATGAAGGGCAATAAGCTGGCGATTTATATTAGTTATGTTGACTGTATCATTGTCTACAAGCGTTATATTGCCAACTCCGCTTCTTGCAAGAGTCTCTGCAATGTATGAACCTACACCGCCTACTCCGAATACGGCAACTGACGCTTTCTTCAATTTGCTTATGCCGTCACTTCCCAAAAGCAGTTCTGTTCTTGAAAATTCATTTAACATTGATTACTCCTCTTCCTCATAGAAAACATTATACTTCTTATTACTGTGAGTATATGTGCTTAGTACCAGTCCTATTGCAACATACATACTTACCATTGCAGTACCGCCTGCACTCAGAAACGGCAGAGGAATACCGATAACAGGCATTACTTTAAGAACCATGCCGATATTCATAATACAGTGAGCAAGCATTAAGCCGAAAGTTCCCATACATATGAATTTTCCCAGATTATCCTTTGCAATTCTGCTGTCTGCAAGTATTTTAAGACAAATATATGCAAGAATTGCAAGAAGTCCGACTGCACCGACAAATCCGAAAACCATACCTGCATAAGATAAAATAAAGTCATTGTGAATTTCAGGAACAGAAATATATTCATTTTTATCACCAAAAAGTCCAATTCCTAGAAAACCGCCCTTATTTAATGCGGTAAGACCTAAATCCTGCTGATATTCAAGTCCTTCGGGGTCTGTACCCGGATGCAGAAGAACCTCAATTCTGTTTTTATGGTCGGACTTTAGAACAAAATTCCAAAGAAATACCAATGCAGCGGCAAGAAGTACAGGTGCAGCGGCAAGGTATTTCCAGCTTATTTTTGCGGAAATAATCATAGCAGCAAAAATAAATCCAAAAACAATAGCAGTACCATAGTCCCCCTGTCCCCCTACAAGTGCAATCGGAACGAATCCATGCAGGCAAAGCAGTGCCATATGAACAGGCTTATTCATGTTTTCTTCAACCCTTGAAAGATGATATGCGAATGACAGTATAAATGCAAGTTTAAGCACCTCAGAAGGCTGTATCTGAATAAATCCGAGGTTAAGCCAAGCCTGGTCGTCAGCACGTTTATAGCCGAGTCCCGTAAATGTGAGAAGCACAAGCACCACCGAAACAGGTACATACAAAAACCATAGTCTTGCCAGTTTTTTATAGTTGATCAAGGAAATAACGAGTGCGGCAAACAGTCCCATCAATGCGGAAATAATTTGTGTTCGGTAATAACTAGCACCGACCGACTCCAAAACTTTATTTGCGTGTATCGAATATATAAGCAAACTGCTGACTGCGGAACATATAATTACAGCAAGCAAAAGTCCGTAATCAAGATGTCTGTGCTGATTTTTCAATTCATTAAAAGCAGATTTCATTGTATCCTTCCTTATATTTATTCTGACCAGTATTTGCGGTCAAGACTTCTGTATTGTGCGGCAGCGGCAATATGACGCTTACCGATTGTTTCCTGATTATCAAGGTCTGCAATGGTTCTTGCAACCTTTAAAATTCTGTCATAAGCTCTTGCACTCAGCCCAAGCTTGTCAAATACATTTCTGAGAAGCTCCCTCGCATTATCGTCCATAGGACACATATCCTGAAGCTTATCGGCTGTTATAAGTGCATTGCAGGTTATATTTGTATTTTTAAATCGTTCGCTCTGAATATTCCTTGCCGCCTGAACTCTTTTTCTTATTTCGGCAGAGGTTTCCTCTTTTTTGTCTGATGACATATCATCAAACTCAACAGGTGCTACTTCAATATGCAAATCAAAGCGATCCAACATGGGACCTGAAATTTTTGAAAGGTAATTCTTTACCTGTTTAGGCCCACAGGTGCATTTTCTTTTCGGATGACCATAATATCCACATGGGCATGGATTCATTGCACCTATCAGCATTATTGAACATGGATATGTAACTGTTCCCGAAGCTCTTGAAATCGTAACAATTCTGTCCTCAAGCGGCTGACGCATTATTTCAAGGGTTCGTCTGTCAAATTCGGCAAGCTCATCAAGAAAAAGCAGTCCGTTATGAGCAAGTGAAATTTCTCCCGGACGGGGAACGCTTCCTCCTCCCGCAAGACCTGCTGATGAAATGGTATGATGCGGAGAGCGAAAGGGTCTTTTTGTAATAAGCGGCGTTTTTCGGTCAAGCAAACCTGAAATTGAATGTACATTTGTTGTTTCAAGGGATTCCTGAAACGTAAGCGGAGGCAGTATTGACGGCATTCTTTTGGCAAGCATACTCTTTCCGCTTCCGGGAGAACCTATCAGCAGTGCATTGTGACCTCCTGCGGCTGCTATTTCAAGTGCCTTTTTTGCGGAATGCTGTCCACGCACATCGGAAAAGTCAAGTATTTCGTTATATTCAGCCTCAGACGGCTGATAACGCGGCTGTACGCTTATTTCGCAATCACCGCATAAATGGTCTATAAGCTGATTTCCCGATTCAACACCGTAAATATCTATTCCGTCAACCACAGACGCTTCAAAAGCATTTTCAGCAGGTACAAAAACAGACTTTATCCCGCATTCCTTTGCTTTAAGAACCATTGGAAGTACACCGTTTATGGAGCGTATATGTCCATTCAGCGAAACTTCGCCTATAAAACAGCAGTCATCAAGAGGTTTGCGTATAATTCCCATAGCCTTGACAATTGCAGTAAAAATAGCAAGGTCATGCACTGAACCGCTTTTCTTGGTATCGGCTGGAGCAAGATTTATCATAACCGAGGCAGTTGGAAATTCCAGATTGCAGGCTCTTAGTGCAGAGCGTATGCGTTCGCGGCTTTCCTTGACAACCATATCAGGAAGTCCGACAATATCAAATTGAGGATTTCCTCTGCTTATATCAATTTCCACATCAACGGGAAAAGCATTCAAACCAAAAAGTCCCAAACTTCCAATTTTCGCAAACAACTGCAATCCCTCCATTCAAAATCGTACATAGCCTTTTGCAATAGCGTAAAGTATAAAAGCAATACACAGAAAAATGCCTGCATTTGTGTATTTATTTCTCTCTTAATATTCAGGCAGCACCGCACAAAACACGTCAAAAAAACTTTGTGCAGTGTTACCTTTATTATATCATTATTCTTTATCATTGTAAAGAAATTATTTATATTTCTGCAATTACCTTAAAAAATCATGTTGACATTTTATTCTTAATGTGATATAATATTTAATGTTAAACGAGGTGTGGCTCAGTTTGGTAGAGCGCTGCGTTCGGGACGCAGAGGCCGTGGGTTCAAGTCCCGTCACCTCGACCATTTAAGCTCACAGTTTTTAAACTGTGAGTATTTTTATTTTTCCTCTTGACATTGTAAACAGAGTATGTTAAAATGTGTTTACAGTAAAGACAACACCGCACAAGGTCTTTTGACACGCTTTGTATGATGCTGTCTGAAATAAATTAAATCGTTGATGAGGATGGCTTATCACATCACTGTTTCAGAGAGCAGCCGCTTGGTGAAAGGCTGTACAGCGTGAAAAAGCATACCGCCTCTGAGTTTGTCCAATAAACAACGGGCTGCTCCCGTTACAGAGCAAAAGAGGTACAGATTTATCTGTATAAACTTGGGTGGAACCACGATTTTATCGTCCCTTAGACTGCACTTGCGGTTTAAGGGACGTTTTATTATAAGAACTTATTCTCACAGATAGAATATGCAGACTTTTGTGCATGATTTAGCAGAGAGCAAGAATGCGGTCATACCGATGAATGACAAGGATTTTTGACACGGCTGTCAGCTAATTTGCCGAAAATCTGAACATTATATACTATGAGAACAGGTTCTGAATAAAAAGGAGAATAATTATGATTAAGCTAACACTTAAAGATGGAAGCATACGTGAAATCGAGTCAGCAATGGCTGCATCAGAGATTATCAAGGGAATAGGTATGGGGCTTTACAAGGCTGCCTGCTGTGTAAAGATAAATGGCGAAGTAAAGGATATCCGTACCATTATTGACAGCGACTGTGAATTTGAGGTTTGTACATTTGATTCACTTGACGGTAAAAAAACATTCTGGCATACTGCTTCACATATTCTTGCACAGGCAGTAAAAAGACTTTACCCTGAAGCAAAGCTTGCTATAGGCCCTGCAATTGACAATGGCTTTTACTATGATTTTGACGTTGCAAAGCCATTTACTTCCGAAGAACTTGAAAAAATTGAAGCTGAAATGAAAAAAATCGTTAAAGAAGGCATTGCCCTTGAACAGTTTGAGCTTTCCCCTGCTGAAGCAATTGCAAAGCTTGAGGAAATGGACGAGCCTTACAAGGTTGAGCTTTGCAAGGAACACGCAGATAAGGGTGAACCAATCTCATTTTATAAGCAGGGTGAATTTATTGACCTTTGTGCAGGCCCTCACCTTATGACAACAGCTCCTGTAAAGGCATTTAAACTGATTTCATGTACAGGTGCTTATTGGAGAGGCTCTGAAAAGAATAAGATGCTTTCAAGAATTTATGCAACAGCATATCCAAAGGCTGCCGATCTGGAGGCTGACATAAAACAGCGTGAAGAAGCTAAAATGCGTGACCACAATAAGCTTGGACGTGAACTTGAATTCTTCACAACAGTTGACGTTGTTGGTCAGGGACTTCCTATTATTCTGCCAAAGGGTTCAAGAGTTATTCAGACTTTGCAGAGATGGGTTGAGGACGTTGAACAAAAACATGGCTACCTCCTCACAAAAACTCCATTTATGGCAAAAAGAGAATTTTATAAAATTTCAGGTCACTGGGATCACTATCTTGACGGTATGTTCGTACTTGGCGACCCTTATGATGAAACAAAGGAATGCTTTGCACTTCGTCCAATGACTTGTCCTTTCCAGTATCAGGTATTCCTCAACAGACAGCGTTCATACCGTGAC
>ERZ857480.94814-NODE-147221-length-38696-cov-9.9331_pt1 | contig 38696 bp, 37 predicted proteins | sample MGYA00519767_ERZ857480 | MGnify/ENA primary metagenome ERZ857480 (study PRJEB31778, sample SAMEA3449210) | human gut metagenome | biome: human gut; feature: human-associated habitat; material: faeces | place: United Kingdom | collected 2010/2012 ...
ACATGTTGAAATTTCAAGCATTATGATAACAAAAGTTATCCACATGAGGATGTGAAATAAATTGTATACAATATTGAACAGGTATGTGGATAAAGCTTGAAGGGCTTGCAACCATGCCGTTTGAGAAGTGTTGAAAAAACAGCCGCTGGGAAAAGCGGCTGTTTTGATAAAGCAGAGAAAAATGTTGAGCAAAGAAGATCGCGTAGGCGTTTGCAGGAGGTTGGCGGTGTAATTTTTATTCCGCATTGTCCGAAATCTCCGCGATCTCCGCGCAGGATTTGATGCAGGCTTTGACGCGGGCAATCAGTTCGGACGCCGACATGCAGTCGCTCTCCGAAAGCCAGCGTTCCAAAGAACCGATGAAGGCATCTGCAAAAAAGTTGATTTGAAAATCCATATATTCCGTTTCATGCAGAATTTTTCGCATACCTGCCTGCATGAATGGCTCTAATTTTTCACGATAATGGTCGATGAGGCAGTTTTGTTCGCGAATCTTGAGTGCCTTGCGATAAAAACAACGATTTTCATAAAAACATTCGCAGAGCGCTTCCAAAAACGGCCATGTAAAATAATCTTTTTTTTCATGCGCTTCCAGAACCTTTGCAAAATCCATATCAAAAATCCAGTTTACAAGATCATACTTATCTTTGAAATGATAGTAGAAGCTCTTCCGATTCATGCCGCATTTTTCGCAGATTTCCGCGACATTGATCTTGGAAAAAGGCTTTTGCTCCATGAGTTCTTTCAGTGCGGCAGCCAAGGCTCGTTTTGTAATATTCGAATCAGCCATTGCGATGGTTTCCCTCCTACGAAAAACGTACTATAATTCTCTATGAGTTATATACCATTATACTGGATATACAGAACAATAAGCAAACGAAAGATTATTTTTTTGGACAAAATACGGAATTTGTCCAAAAAAAGTTACAAAAAAACTGTGAAGTGTAAAAATCGGACATTTTTAAGGCTTTGTCCCATGGATGGACGCAAAAAAATTGACTATAATATAAAGTGGAGTAGGCTTGAACTTCAAAGTGAGTTCCGATAAAAGCGCGTAACGAAAGCTGAGATTTCTATGCATGCATGTCGCTCATGCATGAGGATCGTTTCGTAAGGTGCTTTTGCAGTGATTCCGGAAATATTGCGAGTGATATTTCCTACATAAAAAACATGCCACTGAAACAAAAGGGTAGTCAATGATGATTGAAGAAAGGGTGAATCTATATGGCAAAGAGTTTAGCACATATCGCAGAAAGAAAAGCATTTGAAATGACTTTGGACTCTATTATCAAAAAGAGCCAGACACAAGATCTTTCGGAAGTGATGCTGCCTTTGGTAGACAAAGTAGAAAAGATCATGGGGGATGATTGGGAGGCGTCGTCTTACGAGATGCTCCGCAGTCTTGCAAAGAATCCGGACAGTAAATGGACGCATTATACACAGCGTATTCTCAGAGAGGTCGACCCGCATATCTTAAAAACATTCCTGCTGAACGCAGGCTTTGAAGCGGGTTTTATGGGCTACAAGACTTCGCTGAAAATGAAGAAAAAATACGGATGCAACATTCCGTGGATTATTTTGATGGATCCGACGACCGCGTGCAATCTGCACTGCACAGGCTGCTGGGCCGCGGAGTACGGCAATAAGATGAATCTTTCCTACGAAATGATGGATAAGATCATCACTGAAGGCAAGGAACTCGGTATTTACGCCTATCTTTTTACAGGCGGTGAGCCGCTGATCAGAAAGGATGATATCATCCGCCTCTGCGAGAAGCATAAAGACGTGGCTTTCCACGCGTTTACAAACGGCACCTTGATCGACGAAAAGTTCTGCCAGGATCTTTTGAGAGTTGGTAATTTCTTCGTGTCCGTCAGCATCGAGGGCTTTGAAGAAAGTAACGACGGCAGGAGAGGCGCGGGACATTATCGGAAAGCGCTTGCGGCGATGGATTTGATGCACGAGCATCACATTCCGTTTGGCGTTTCTATCTGCTATACCAGCCAGAACTATTTGACAGTTACCAGCGACGAGTTCCTGGATATGCTGATCGAGAAGGGCTGCGTGTTCGCGTGGTTCTTCCATTATATGCCGGTAGGCGTGAATGCAAGTCCGGATTTGCTTTTAAGTCCGGAGCAGAGAGAGTATATGTATCATAAAATTCGTGAAATCCGTGGTATCGAGGGCGGCAAAGAGTTGTTTGCCATCGACTTCCAGAACGACGGCGAATTTGTACACGGCTGCGTAGCGGGCGGTGAGCGTTACTGCCACATCAATGCCAACGGCGATGTAGAGCCATGTGTATTCATTCACTATTCCAATGCCAATATTAAGGAGAAGTCATTGCTTGAATGTCTGCAGCAGCCACTGTTTATGGCATACAAAGAAGGGCAGCCGTTCAACGATAATTTCCTGAAACCATGTCCAATGCTTGAAAATCCGGAGATCCTGCAGGAACTCGTCAAGCGTACCGGTGCGAAGTCCACAGATCTTGAGGCACCGGAAACCTGCGAGCATCTTTGCGGCAAGTGTACGGAATACGCGAAGGCATGGGGACCGGTCGCGGATCGGCTTTGGGAAGCGGGCCATACCCCGGCGGCAGATAAACCGAGAAATGAATAAGATAGTCAAAGGCGCTGTCGCACAGTCGATTGCATGAGTCGACCGGAGCGACAGCACTTTTGTTATTACGTAGGAAATATCGCATAGCGATATTTCCTACGTAACAAAGAAAGACATCTGAAAAACAGATGTCTTTTTGTGGTGACTCTACCGGGATTCGAACCCGGGTAGCCGCCGTGAGAGGGCGGAGTCTTAACCGCTTGACCATAGAGCCTCGTTACTTATAAGAGTATACTACAGGTTGCGGAACTTTTCAAGTCTTTTTTTGAGTTGTTGAAAAAAAGTTAGCTGATATTAGGGTGAGGAAAATCCCTCATCATTTTTTGCAGAATCTCTCGGGCGAGCATGTTCATTTCAAGATAGTTCGGTTTTTGGTTTTCGCTCAGAATCAAATATCCGTTCGTATAGGCTGGGTATGCCACAAAAGCCGCGTCATCGCCAAAACAGGCTTTGACATTCAAAAAGGCATTGCCTTTAAACTGTTCGAGCGGCAGTGCGAGTTCAAAGCTGCCATCCAGGTAAAAATGACAGTCGTACGGATGTGCTGCAGCCTGATAGGAGGAGAACAAGAAGGAATCCCCGCTGTGATTGCCGGAAATCAGCAGCGCGCCGCCGGATATTTTGCAAAACGCGACGTTCAGCTGCGGCCACCCGTTTTGCCCTGCTATCGGAAAGCCGAGAGATGACATTGCTTTGTGGATATCTGTCTGCAGGATAATCGGAAAAATCTTATAGAGCTGCAGGATATCGTCGTGATTGTGCAGCAGAATCTTTCCACGCAGTTCGTTTTTTTCCCTTTCATCAAAGGAACCTTCAAAGGTACGGTAGAGGGTGATACTCTCCTTGCCGTCAATTTCGTCGCCGCGTGCCGGAGCCAAACCCATGTAGGCCTCTACGGATTTTTGTTTCAGACTTGGAAGAATATTACGAATTTCGCTGTGTCCGTTCAGGCAGAGATACAAATCCAGATTGTACGGGCGCACACGACTCTCGGCAAGACCGAGCCGCTGCGCGCGTTTTGTGATAAAGGGCAGGTCAAAATGCTTGCCGTTATAGGTCAGAAGATAGTCAAAGCCATTCAAGTCGGTAAAAAGTTTGTTCAGAAGCTGTGCTTCCTCACGCGCGGATTCCGCGAAATACTGACGCATCGTGCAGCTGCCGTCCGGCGCGACCTTCATCAGACCTGCCAGCACGCATTCGGCACGTTCCGGAGAGAGTCCCAAGGTTTCAATATCAAAAATGCCAAGACGCATTCCTTCAAAATAACGATCCAAAATTTTAGATGAAAAGAAATCCGTTTTATGTTGATATTCATAAATTTTCATAATAATCAGCCTCCTTTGTGAGCGGCGGTTTCTAAGAGCCTGTATATAATGTAGCACAGGCTCCACGCTCTGTCTAGAATAAAACAAAATAGACTGCAGGGGAGCAGTCTACTTTGTTCAAAAGGGGTATTTTGGATTTGAGATTATGAGGTTATCAGGGGGGATAACCACAATGCTATTATAGAAAACTTTCCGGAATATTGCAAGTGTTTTCTTAAAAAAATGTGAAAAAAATGTGAAAAAAATGTGAAAACCCCCGTTTATTGTGCGAAAAATAGGAAAATTTGCAGAACGATTTTTACAAAAGGCGAGAAGAGATCCCTTATAATGTTTTTAGACAAACGTTCTGCCGCGAACGGCAGGCAGTGTGTATTCCGTTTACTGATGAAAAAGAAACCATAATAGGAGGAAAAACGAACATGGAAATCTTAAAAGTATCAGCAAAATCAAATCCGAATTCTGTAGCAGGCGCGCTGGCAGGTGTCATGAGAGAAAAGGGCGGCGCGGAGATTCAAGCCATTGGCGCGGGAGCGCTCAATCAGGCAATTAAGTCTGTAGCGATTGCCAGAGGTTTCGTAGCGCCGGGCGGCATTGATTTGGTCTGCGTTCCGGCTTTTACCGATATTCAGATTGAAGGAGAAGAACGAACCGCTATCAAGTTGATTGTGGAATCACGATAAAGCTTTGTTTGGCAGCCGAGAAATCGGCTGCTGTTTTTTTATTATCTAGGAAATATCGCATCGCGATATTTCCGGAATCATGACAAAAGCACCTTGCGAAGTGACGCTCATGGGTGAGCACCATGTGCGCATAGAAATCTCTGATTTCGTTATGCGCACTTTTGCCCTAGATTTTTTCAAAAAAACATGGTATAATCATATAGTTATACACAAAGACAAATAGGAGAAGACCATGATAGAAAGAGATAATCTAAAGTCGAGACTGGGCTTCATCCTGCTATCAGCGCGCCTGTCCTGCAGGACATGCTAAAAGTTTTGTAAGACACTTTTACTGCTGTTTCGAAGAGATCGCGCAGGAAGTTTTCCCGCGCAAAAGAGGAATCGGAAAGGAATGCGTATGAGTAAAAAAATAATGATATTGGTTTTGACAATGACGCTCACACTGGGCAGCACTGCCTTTGCGCACGCGGCTCAGCCAAACGGTGAGATGGTCGTGTCGGTAGCGGCTACAGAAGGCGGCAGTGGCGGAACAGACAGCGTGAACGGCACAGGCGGCACAAACAGCGCAGAAGGCACAGATGCTGCAAACGGCACAGAAAGCACGCGCCCTGCGGATTCCGGGGAGAATGGGCAGACGGTGGGAACGACTGCGGATTCTGTACCTGCGCGGGAGGAAAGCAAGCTGACAGATGGTGAAAGTACAGATACTGCCGATGCTGCGCAAACAGAAACGGACAAACCCGCTGCAGAAGGAACGCAGAAGGATACAAAGGTAAACTCCAAGGACAAAAAGGTGGCTGAGACAAAACCGGTTTCCAAGTATCAGAAAGGGCTTGCAGCTTATATTCGCGGCAAGAACAAGAACCTCAGCAAGGAATGGTCCATCAAGCTGGCGGGCTATTTCATCAAATCAGGCAAGAAGAATAAGATTGACCCGAAGGTCTTGATGGCGCTGGCACAGCGCGAAAGCAACTTTCGCACCAAGGCACGCAGCAAATATGGCTATAAAGGCATGATGCAGTGCACATCTTCTTTCGCGAAGGCTTATGGATACAAGGCATCGGAACTGTACCAGGCAGATGTCAGCATTGAAATCGCTGCCAGATATTTGCGAACGATGAAAAACAGACATGAGAGTTATCGCAAGGCGATTGCCTGCTATGTATGCGGCAGCGGTGCGGTAGCCAAAGGTGTGCATTCCAGAGAGCCGGGCAGATCCGTCATGAAAACGCGAGACAAGATTCAGCGTTTTCTCACAGAAAAAAACTATGTGTAAAAATAGAATAAACAGACATAATAGGGAAAAAACATGATTTTTGAAGAAAAGACAATCAAAAGTGATAGAATCTACGAAGGCAGCATTCTTAATCTGCGCAGGGACAAGGTGACGGTGCTGCATGGAACCTCTTATCGGGAAATCGTTGAGCATAACGGCGGCGCAGTACTGGCGGCCATAACCGACGAAGGCAAAATGGTGATGGTCAGACAGTTTCGCAAACCCGCAGAACGTGTGATGCTCGAAGTGCCCGCAGGCAAGATTGATCCGGGTGAGAAACCGGAGGAAACGGCAAAGCGCGAACTGGCGGAGGAAACGGGCTATCGCGCCTGCCATGTGCGGTATTTGACGGAATTTTATCCATCAGTCGGGTACGCGGAAGAGGTTTTATACCTTTACCTTTGCACCGGCTTGACGCCTGGCGAAACCAACTTTGACGAAAACGAGGCCATCGATATCGAAGAATATCCGATCGAGGTGCTGCATCATATGGTAATGCGCGGAGAAATCCACGACGCCAAGACCATTATTGCCATCCTGATGGTACGAGAGCTTATGACAGAAGGAAAGCTTCAGGTAAAAAAGAAATAAGGTAGAGGAACAGTCCGCATAGACAGACGAGCGTATAGCGGCGAAACGTACTTTTGTCCGGTTTCAGTTTGTTTCCTATGCGGATTTTGTGTACTTTGTAATTCCCCTTCCTTTGTGTCGCTGTTTCAGCGGCATATGCGCATAAGAGACACAGCAGCGGCAGTTGTATCAACTTACCAAAAAACATAGTGAGAGCGATTTGCCGGATTCCGGCAAGGCCGAGCGTCTCAAACGTCATGGAGACAGTGAAGCCTAAGCTGAATCCCTTTACAAAAATGATCAGTGGAAAACAAAGCATAAGAGGGGGTATGAAAGGTACAGTCAGGAGAAGTACGGCGATTGTGATTGTTTTTAAGCATATTTGACGCAGGAAATGCGGAAATACTTTGAGCATTTCCTGCGGTGTGGTTAAGAAGATATTTAGCGTTTCTGCAAGAGAATCTTTACCTGATCCATATAGGAAGACTTCAAAAAAGGATCCGCTTGCGATACCCACAGCAAGCAGGAACAAAAAGATAAAAAACCATTGTAATGTGCGCCGCATAAACTTTCTCTCCTCGTGGGCCTTCCTTTACGTTCGAAGCCTTGTATATGATATTGTATGCGGAGGCGTGTGAAGACTTTCCTAAAAATGAAACCTGTAGCTTAGATTACTGCGATAATTTTTGCAGTAATAAAAGCCCCTTCTCGGTGAGATGGCATCCCGCTCGGCCGGAACCAAAGGATACGCAGTTGTTTTTTTGTAAAAAATATTGCAGAAACTATCGTAGAAAGGAGACAATGACTTGAAAGAGTCGAAGCATATATGCTGAAAGAACTATTTGACATTTATTTTACTTCACTGAAAGTTGGCGCCATGACCTTCGGCGGGGGCTATGCCATGCTTCCGATTTTGCAGAAAGAAGTGGTTGAAAAAAAGGATTGGAACACAGAAGAAGAAATTTTGGACTACTACGCGCTGGCACAATGCCTGCCGGGCATCATCATGGTAAATACCCTTGGATTCGTCGGACAGAAGCGGAAAGGTACCGTTGGTGCAATCGTTAGCGGATTGGGTGCAATTACGCCGCCGCTGATTATCATTACGATCATTGCAGCACTTTTGACCGCTTTCGCGGATGTCGCTGCGGTTCAGAACGCATTTGCGGGTATTCGCGTATGCGTTTGTGTACTGATTTTTAATTCGATTCTGAAGCTTTGGAAAAGCTCTATGGTAGATAAAAAATGCCTGGCGATTTTCCTGATTGTTGCAGTAGGGTCGTATTTTATAGATTTAAGCCCGATTCTTTTTGTGGTGGGTTCCGGTATTTTAGGAATTCTCATACAGATTGCCGGAAGGAGGAAGGTAAAATGATATTACTTCGCCTGTTTTTTGAATTCTTCAAAATTGGATTGTTTTCTGTTGGCGGCGGAATGGCGACTTTACCATTCTTATATGATATGGCAGATAAGACCGGTTGGTTTGATTACGCACAGATCGCAGATATGCTTGCGGTTTCTGAATCCACGCCGGGCCCGATCGGAATCAACATGGCTACCTATGTCGGCTATACAACCGCAGGCATTCCGGGCGCGCTAGTAGCGAGTGTTGGGATTATCGTTCCCGGCATTGCGCTGGTTCTGCTCATCACTGCGATCTTAGATAAATTTAGCAATAATATCTATGTGGAAGGCGCATTTTACGGATTACGTCCTGCTTCTGTGGGATTAATTACGGCAGCCGGCGTCCTGGTTGTAAAAATTTCTCTCTTAAACGTAGACTTATTTCATCAGACAAATGCCGTAGCCGATTTGTTTCAGTGGAAGGCTGTCGCCCTTGCTGCGCTGCTATTGGTGCTGACGCGGTATATAAAGAAAACAAAGGGACTTCACCCGGTATATTTTATTGTTTTCTCTGCAGTTATTGGAATACTTTTTGGTTTTGCAGGGGTATAGTGTGAATGATAAATCCGACTTTTGTTTGAGAAAAACTCAGACAGGAGTCGGATGATACTTTTAATAGAAAGAAATGTAAAAATACTTTTTCCCATTGAAATTTTTGGACAGTGGTATTATACTTGAATAGCTTGGACGGAAATGCGAAGGGGAAAGAGGTGAAGCGGCGATGAGTTTGGAAGTATACGCGGCCTATTTGACGACAGAAAAAAGGATGACGGACAACACCAAGCAGGCGTATCTGCGAGATCTTAGGCATTTTTCCAATTTCGCGGAAGCCCGGGGCATCGACGATCCGGCGGAGGCCAGCAGTACGGATATCCTGGCTTATTTGATGGAACTCAAAACCGGTGGAAGATCTAAATCGACGGTCAACCGCAAGCTTGCTTCCTTAAGAACCTATTATCAATATTTGATAAAAATGCGTGAAATTTTTGAGAATCCGACAGAATCGATTAAATCGCCGAAGGTGGAAAAAAAGGAAATCCAATACCTGACAACGGAAGAAATCGATCGCCTTTTGGAACTGCCGGAGGACACAGCCAAGGGAAAACGTGACCGCGCTATTTTGGAGCTGCTGTATGCGACGGGAATTCGAGCCAGTGAGTTGATTGAGATGCAAATCGAAGAAATCAATATTCGCATGGGCTTCGTGAAATGCGCGGGGACGCACGGAAGCGCGCGCATCATTCCAATCGGTAAACCATGCAGACACGCGATGGAAGTCTATGTATCCGAAGTTCGAGAGACACTTCTAAAAGGCAAAGAAAGCGAAAGCCTGTTTTTGAATTACGCGGGAAACCCGTTTACGCGCCAGGGACTTTGGAAAATTTTGAAAGAATACGGTGAGGCAGCAAACTTCGCGATTCCGCTGACCCCACAGGTCATCCGCAATTCGTTTGCAGTCCATATGCTGCAGAACGGCGCGGATGTCAAATCTCTGCAGGAGCTGATGGGGCACGAAGATATTTCTGCAACGCAGGCGTATTTAGCGGTTGTCAAAAACCGCATTAAGGATGTTTATGACAAAGCGCATCCGCGCGCGTAAATCAAAGACATTCCTGCTTCTTGCGGAATGAGAGTTACCGTAATCCGATTTTTGTGAATGAATCTGCGAGGCAGACCAAAACAGTTCTGTCCGCAGTTCAGAATATATTATCACAAGGCGTTGCACCCGCAGAACCGGGGCAACAGCAGAAAAGGAGTTTTTAAATGGAAAAAAATCTTAGCTCACGCACGCAAAAGATGGTACAATTGGCTATACTTGTTGCGATCATGTTGATCTTCGCGTACACACCGCTCGGCTATTTGAAAGTCGGCGCTATCGAAATCACCTTCATGGTGCTTCCGGTCGCGATTGGCACAATTATTCTGGGACCGGTATGCGGAGCGATTCTCGGCGGACTCTTCGGACTGACCAGCTTCATTCAATGCTTTGGAGCTTCACCGTTCGGAGCGTTGCTTCTGAGCTTGAATCCGATTGCCACATTTATCACCTGCATGGTACCGCGTATTTTATGCGGATGGCTTTCGGGACTGATTTTTGAGGCGCTGAACAAGAAAGAAAATATGAAAAACGCGTCTTACTTCATCGCATCACTGGCGACAGCCCTGCTGAACACGATTTTCTTTATGCTCTGCATTGTCATCTTCTTCTGGTATAACGGAACCTTCTTATCCACGATGAACAGCTGGGCATTGCCGACCGACGGCTTATGGGTATTTTTCGTGGCATTTGTCGGCGTAAACGGTTTGGTGGAAGCTATCGTAAACTGTCTCGCGGCGGGAACCGTTTCCAAAATCGTATCGAAAGCCATTCACGCTTAGAATAAGGATTTTGTACGATTCTTCACGCGTTTTCATGTTTTTTATGAGTTTTTACGAGGTTGAGCAAAAAGAGCTTGCATCCTGCGACTTTTTATGCTAAACTATAACAGTTATTACGGGCGGTCCTCTGGGCAACTCTCGCGCCGCATCACGTTATGCGACGGAGCCACGAACGTCTTGGAGGGAAGGAGGAATGAACATGGATTTAATGAAATCAATTACTCAGGAATACGAAAAAACTGAAATCCCTGCTTTTGGTGTGGGCGACACAATCAAGGTTCACATCAAAATTAAAGAAGGAAACAGAGAAAGAATTCAGGTGTTTGAAGGCTTTGTTCTCAAAAGACAAAACGGCGGCATCAGCGAAACTTTCACAGTCAGAAAGCTTTCTTCCGGTATCGGTGTGGAAAAGACTTTCCCACTGCACTCACCGAAGATCGAAAAGATCGAAGTCGTAAGAAGAGGCGCGGTAAGAAGAGCGAAACTGAACTACATGCGTGAAAGAACAGGTAAGGCTGCAAAAATTAAAACGAAAGAATAGTTTTGGAGGGGAATCTTTGCGATTCCCTTTTTTTATCTTAGAGCCATGAAGGGGGAAGAAAAGCGTGATTGAACATATCAACTGGTATCCGGGGCATATGAAAAAGACCAGAGAGCTGATCGCGGAGAATCTGAAAATGGTCGATATCGTGATAGAAGTGATCGATGCCCGTATTCCCGTTTCCAGCAGGAATCCAATCATCGATGAGCTGGTCAAAAACAAAAGACGTCTGATCATTCTCAACAAAAGCGATCTTTCCGATCCAAAGGCAAATGAGGCATGGGCAGAGACCTTCAAAAAACAAGGCAATTTGGTCCTGACCATGAACTGTATGACCGGAATCGGTGTGGGTCAGCTTTACAAGCTGCTCAGCCGTCTGCAGGACGAAAAAAACGAAGGACAGCTTCGCAAAAAATCCCTGCGCATGATGATCGTCGGTGTGCCGAATGTAGGCAAGTCCTCTCTCATCAACCGCATGACCGGCAAAAAAAGCGCAAAAACCGGAGACCGACCGGGGGTCACCAAGGGAAAACAGTGGCTGGGACTCGAAAACGGCATGCAGCTTTTGGATACGCCGGGTATTTTGTGGCCGAAGTTCGAGGATCCGCAGGTGGGCTTAAATCTGGCCTTTTGCGGCTCCATCAAGGATGAAATTCTGGACACCGCGAGTCTTGCGTTGGAACTGATCAAGGTACTGCAGCGAGACTATCCGCAGCTGCTCAGGGAACGATATAAGCTGGACGAACTGGACGAGGACGCGTTGGTGAATATGGAGGCCATTGCAGCGAAACGAGGCTTCATCCTTTCCGGCAAACGTGTCGATTACGAACGCTGCGCCCGTACGGTGCTGGATGAGTTCCGCGGCGGCAAGATCGGCAATATCACATTGGAAAAGGTGCAGGCATGACAAAGCAGGAGAGAGAACAGGTTCTCAGAGAAAAGCTGCAGACTATGCAGGTCTATGAGCGGGACCTGCGTGCGGCAGGCAAACGCTGTATCGCGGGTGTAGACGAGGTCGGACGCGGTCCGCTGGCAGGTCCGGTCGTGGCGGCTTGTGTGGTCCTGCCGGAAGATTTTGACGTTCTGGGGGTGGACGATTCCAAAAAGCTGTCCGAAAAAAAGCGGGAGCAGCTTTATGATGTGATTCTATCAGAAGCGCTCGCCTACGGCATCGGTATGCAGGATAACGCAAGCATTGACGAAATCAATATTTTAGAGGCCACCAAAGAGGCTATGCGATGTGCGATCATAGAGGCCGAGCAAAGACTGCGTGAAAAAACAGGATGCGGTATCGACCATATTCTCATTGATGCGCTGACCTTACGGGAAATCGCGATTCCGCAAACCGGCATCATAAAAGGCGACAGCGCAAGCCTTTCTATCGCGGCAGCGTCGATTCTCGCCAAGGTGACCAGGGACCGGATGATGGTCGAGTACGACAGTATCTATCCGGGCTATGCCTTTGCGAAGAACAAGGGCTACGGTACCAAGGCGCATTACGAGGGACTGCAGGCACAGGGGATGACCCCGATTCATCGAAGAAGTTTTTTGAAAAATTTTAAATAAAAAGAATAAGTTGCCACCATGAGAAGAGAATAGGAGTTAAAAATGGAATTCAAGAGCGACATTCAGATTGCGCAAGAGTCAGTTATGACAAACATCAGTGAGCTTGCGGCACAGGTAGGGATCGATGAACAGTATCTGGAACTGTACGGCAAGTACAAAGCAAAAATTGATTACAGATTATTGAAGGACAAGGCAGATACGCCGGACGGCAAACTCGTGTTGGTGACCGCGATTTCGCCGACGCCGGCAGGAGAGGGCAAGACCACGACAACCGTCGGTCTTGCGGATGCCCTGCACAAAATGGGCAAAAATGTATTTGCTGCTTTGAGAGAACCATCCTTAGGGCCGGTATTCGGTATCAAGGGCGGCGCGGCAGGAGGCGGCTACGCGCAGGTAGTTCCGATGGAGGACATCAATCTGCACTTCACCGGCGACATGCACGCGATCGGCATTGCCAATAATCTGATTGCGGCCTGTCTGGACAATCATATTCAGCAGGGCAACCGTCTCGGCATCGATGTCAAAAAGATTACATGGAAGCGTGTCGTAGACATGAATGACAGACAGCTGCGTGAGATCGTGGACGGACTCGGCGGCCGCATGCAGGGCGTGCCGCGTGAGGACGGTTTTGAAATTACAGTTGCCAGTGAAATCATGGCGATTCTTTGTCTTTCCAAGGATATTTTGGATTTGAAGGATAAAGTGGCATCCATCATCGTCGGCTATACTTATGACGATCAGCCGGTAACGGTAGCTGATTTGAAGATTCAAGGCGCGGTCGCGGCGGTGCTGAAGGACGCGCTCAAGCCAAATCTGGCACAGACCCTGGAGCATACGCCGGCGTTCATCCACGGCGGACCTTTCGCGAATATCGCCCATGGCTGCAATTCCATCATGGCGACCAGAATGGCACTTAAACTGGCCGATATCGTGGTCACAGAAGCAGGCTTCGCGGCGGATCTTGGCGCTGAAAAATTCGTTGATATCAAATGCCGTAAGGCAGGACTGCATCCTTCCGCAGCAGTTGTGGTCGCGACCGTCAGAGCCTTAAAATATCATGGCGGCGTTGCCAAGGAAAATCTAAACCACGAAAATCTGGAAGCGCTGAGCAAGGGCCTTCCAAATCTTTTGCAGCATGTCGAAAACGTCACGCGCAATTTTGGTCTTCCATGTGTTGTCGCGATTAACCGCTTCCCAACAGATACCGAGGCAGAACTTGCGCTGGTCAGAGAAAAGTGCAGGGAGCTTGGGGTAAACGTCGCACTTTCTGAGGTCTGGAGCAAAGGCGGCGCAGGCGGTATTGAGCTCGCGGAAGAAGTTCTGCGTCTTGTAGAGGGAGAAAACAACTTCCACTTCGTCTATGAGGACGATATGCCGCTCAAGGAAAAAATCGAAGCTGTCGCGGCCAAAATTTACCGCGCGGATGGCGTAAGCTTTACCGCAGCCGCAAAAAAACAACTTGATACCATTGAGAAACTTGGCTTCGGCAAGCTTCCGATCTGTATGGCCAAAACGCAGTACAGCTTCTCGGATGATCCGACTCTTTTAGGAGCGCCGCGTGGCTTCCAAATTACGATCAAGGACGTTAAGGTGTGCTCCGGCGCAGGCTTTGTTGTTGCCAAAACCGGCGATATCATGACAATGCCGGGCCTGCCGAAGGTGCCGGCAGCCGAAAAGATCGATGTCGATGAAAACGGCGTCATCACAGGGCTTTTCTAAAAGTCGGCAGACATAAAAATCTATCAGCCCCGCGTGGCTTTGCTTACAAAACAGTTCGCATACTTTCTTCGCGCTCGCCATAGAATGTAGAAACATGGAAACGAGCAGGAGGAAAAGATGGAAAGTAATGTAGCGGAGCTTTGCGGGGTTGTTCTTTCGGAACCGAAATTCAGCCACAAGACATACGGAGAAATTTTTTATACCTTTGAGCTGGGTATAGAACGACGCAGTGGTTATATCGATGAGATCCGGATTATGATCTCTGAACGACTGATTTTTGATCATACTCCGAGGCTCAAAGACTTTGTGGAAATTAAAGGGCAGATCAGGACTTATAACGAACTTGCCGAAAACCACAACAAACTGCATATCGTAGTGTTCGCGAAGGAGATTTATTTTAGTGAAAACTTCGGATACAATGAAAATTACATTTATTTGGAAGGATTCCTGTGCAAACCGCCGCTGAAACGCACTTCGCCGCTCGGAAGGGAAATCTGCGATCTGATGCTGGCGGTCAATCGCATGTACAACAAATCCGACTATATCCCATGCATCGCATGGGGCAGAAACGCGGCTTATGCGGAAAGCCTCGGCGTTGGGACGAAGCTGATGCTGGAAGGCAGACTGCAAAGCCGCGAGTACAAAAAGAAGCTGGAGGACGGCAGCACCGAAGTGCGCAAGGCGTTTGAGGTTTCCATCGTCAAGTTGGAGGAAGGGTGATTTTGTGTCTTGCGGGGTACTTTGTTTTGTGATAAAATATCTCTATTGCAATATCGTCTGCCCGAGGCGCGAGGCGGGACGAGGGAATAGAGACTGGAGGGAAATTGAAAATGTTCGATGTGAACGGAAAAGACAACAGCACTTACAATGTCGATAATTTTGAGTTTATCAAAAAGACATCACCGATCGTGGGCGGACTGATCGAAAAAGAATATAACCGTCAAAAAAACAATGTGGAGCTCATCGCTTCCGAAAATTACTGTTCCGAGGCGGTTCTCGCGGCGTGCGGCAGTTGTCTCTCGTGGAAGTACGCGGAGGGCTATCCTTATGTACGAACCTCCGGCAATACGAGCCGTTACTACGGAGGAACGGAGTTTGTGGATGAATTAGAAGAATACTGCTGTGATATGTGGAGAAAGGTATTCGATACCGACTATCATGTCAATGTACAGCCGCACAGTGGTTCTCAGGCGAATTTCGCGGCGTACAAGGCGATTTTGCAGCCGGGAGATACGATCCTTTCCCTGAGTTTGGACAATGGCGGCCATTTGACACATGGATCGTCTGTCAATTTCAGCGGTAAATTATACAATATGGTATTCTACGATGTGGACGAGAGGGGCTATATCGACATGCAGGATGTGCGTAAAAAAGCGCTGGCCTGCAGACCACAGATGATCCTGACCGGTGCTTCTGCTTATTCCAGAACAATCGATTTTGCGGCGTTCGCGGAGATCGCGAAGGAAGTCGGCGCTTACTTTGTTGTCGATATGGCGCATATCGCGGGACTGGTCGCCGGCGGCGCGCATCCGTCTCCGTTTGGGTATGCGGATATCATTACAACCACGACGCACAAGACGCTCAGAGGTCCGCGCGGCGGTTTGATCTTCGCAAGACCGGAGTTGGCAAAAAAAGTGGACAGTGCAGTGTTCCCTTACGCGCAGGGCGGCCCACTCGAACACATCATCGCGGCCAAGGCAATCTGCGCGGAAGAAGCGCTGCAGCCTGCCTACAAGGAATATACAAGACAGGTTGTAAAGAATTGCAAGGCTTTATCCGATGAGTTCATCCGTCTCGGCTACAAGGTTGTAACCGGCGGCACAGATAACCATCTGATCTTGCTGGACCTCTCCGATGAACCATTCAGCGGCAGAGTCCTGCAGGAGGAATGCGACAAGGTCGGCATCACGCTCAACAAAAACTGCGTGCCTTGCGAAAAGCGTACCCCGAAGGAAACCTCCGGCGTGAGAATCGGTACCGCGCCGATGACGACCAGAGGATATAAGGAAGAAGACTTCGTCAAAGTCGTACACAGAATCGATGAGGTTATCCAAAGACTCAGAACAGAATATAAGGACGCGGAATAATTTAAAAACCGAATGGAAGACAAAAGCAGGGAGATATTGTATTTCTCTGCTTTTTGTTATTATGGAGGAAATATCGCTGTGCGATATTTCCGGAATATCGATAAAAGCACCTTGCGAAGTGCCTGCCATGCACGGCAGGCATGTGTGCTGTGCAAAGGAATCTACGATTCCGTTTTTGCACACTTTTGTCCTTATGGAGGATATATCACCTGCGATGTTTCCGAAATAACGATAAAAGCACCTTGCGAAGCGGCGCACATAAATGAGCGCTATGTGCGCATAGAAATCTCTGACTTCGTTATGCGCACTTTTCTCCTAGATATTTTTTCCTGTATCTTATATAGGACATAGTGATAATATGAAATCCGAAGAATGACGTTTATTACTTACGAACAACTTCGGATTTTTTGTTACAGTTCAATCCTGAACCTCATCTGGGATAAATAACAGAATATCATTGACCCCACAACGTAAAATCGTACAAAGATCATTGAGAGTCACAGTACTGATTGGTTGATTATGGCGAAGCCGATTGATTGTGGAACTGCTGATGCCATATTGATTGATCAAAATATAAGTACTAAGTTCTTTGCTGCGTAAAGTATTCCAAAAAGGTTCGAATGAAATCATATTGCCTCCTACATGACTATTTTTTGCACCTTTTAGCTGCCTATACCAGTATATTTATATTCAATTTGCTTGACTATAGTCGATAAAACGACTATAATGAACGAAAGCGAATTATACCCAAAGAGAAAGGATAGGAGGAAAAATGAAACAGAAAATTTTAGCTGTGCTCATGATCATAGCGGTTTTGCTATGCTTCATGCCGACCATGGCGTTTGCGGATCAAACGCCTGCAACTGAAATTGAACCGGATGCAAAAACTTTGGTTCAAGAGAAGGCGAATGACCTGAGCATTACGAAAGGGGTTGTCACTAACTCTGACGGATCCTATGACTTAGTACTAGAGGCTTTCGCTACCGGAACGAGTCAAGTTACCACCGCCAGCAAGCCGTTGGACATCGTACTGGTATTAGATGTTTCCGGTTCTATGGATGACAATACAACGACTCGTACCTATACGGCACAGGCCAGTAAGGGCTATTCCTACCACGATATCGAGAGCGCCAGGACTCAGTACTACTATAAGGACAGCAATGATCAGTATTATCCGGTATATGCCGGTTATAAGTGGCATCTGTTCGATTCAGATGAGTATTATCTCTATTATCGGATTGGTTACCGCGACTATCGTATCGGTACAGTTACAGACCGTAATCAGCCCATTTACACCGGAGTGCTGTATACAGCTGACACTAAAACTGCGAAAAAGCTAGATTCCATGAAGGCTGCCGCAAAAAATTTTGTCAACACAGTCGCGGCTGATGCTGCGGCCAATAATGTGGATCACAAGATTGCCGTGGTGAAGTTTGCGGGTAAAAAATCAGATCGGAGTGGCAACGATACCTATCAAGAGGGGAGATATACATATAACTACTCTCAGATAGTTGTCGACTTGACCGAGGCCAAGACCGGCGCTGCTACTCTAAAGGGAAAAATTGATGCATTGAAAGCTGCCGGCGCGACGCAAGCAAACTTTGGCATGGAATTAGCAAAAGGATTGCTGACTACTACCTCTGCTGACAGGCAGAAAGTCGTAGTGTTGTTTACGGATGGAGAACCGACTACCTATCAAAACTTTGAAAATGCTGTTGCCAATGGTGCAATTTCTGCTGCAAAGACAATGAAAGATGCCGGCACAGTGATCTATACCGTCGGCATGATTGCCAATCCTTCGAACAATGTGGAAAACTTTTTGAATTATACATCTTCCAATTATCCTGATGCGGTAAGTATGGAAAACCCGGGCAATAAGGCAGATGGTAGTAACTATTCAATCATTGTTACGGATGGTTCTAATCTGGATGATGTGTTCCAGCGGATTGCCAGTGAAGCTGTCAGCTCTGCAGCTTCGGCAGATGAGACTTCACTGCTGAAGGATACCTTGAGTCCTTATTTCAATTTTAAATTGAACGCTGACAATAAGCTGGACAACTGCAAGGTTGAAAAAGTTCCATGCACTGGTGAGAACACTTGGGGGACACCTGAGGATATCACCAAACAGGTAAACGTTGAATTCAACGGAAAAGACATACAGGTTTCCGGTTTTGATTACATTGATGACAATAATCTGGTGGTACAAAAGACTGACGGAAGCTGGCGGGGCCATAAATTGGTACTGACATTCTCCATTGTGCCTGATCGTACTGCTGTGTGGCAGACTGGCACACATGATTATTCAACCAACGACACGGATGAAAGTAAGGCGGGCCTTTATGCTTCCGATGACTCTGGAATGTTAACCTTGCCAAAATCCCCAATGCTTCCGTTGACTGCTTATGCCGTGACCTATACGGATGGTGTGGATGACGAAGATGTCTTTGCTGATGAGATCCACAACAATCTAAAAGACGGTGACACAACGCCTGCTTTCACAGGAACGCTAACACGTAATGGTTATGAATTCGCTGGTTGGACTCCGGCAGTTGCTGAGACCGTGACCGCAAGTGCCACTTATGTCGCGAAGTGGACACCAAAGAGTCCGCAGCCTCCTGTTGGAGATACCTATACCGTAACCTACACGGACGGTGTGGATGGTGAAGAAGTCTTTGCTGATCAGGTCTATAGTGGTTTGCAGGCAGGTACGGCCACCCCTGCTTTCAACGGCACACCTACTCGTGAAGGCTTTGATTTCAGCGGCTGGTCTCCAAATGTTGCCGAGACCGTGACCGCAAGTGCCACTTATGTCGCGAAGTGGACACCAAAGAGTCCGCAGCCTCCTGTTGGAGATACCTATACCGTAACCTACACGGACGGTGTGGAAGGTGAGGAAGTCTTCGCTGATCAGGTTTATAGTGACTTGGCGTCCGGCACTGCGACACCGGCTTTCAATGGCACGCCAACGCGTGACGGCTACAAGTTCACCGGCTGGAATCCTGCAGTCGCAGAAACCGTGACTGGCAATGCCACTTACACCGCACAGTGGGAAAAGGTGATCATTCCGCCGACTCCGACTCCATCTGTATATCCGCTGACAATCACCAAACAGATTGTAGGTCTGGATACTGTTCCGGCTGACTATGCAGTTACCGTAACCATTACCAACAAATACGGTACCGTGGTTCGTACCGTAACGCTGAAAGCAAACGAAACCAAGACGATCTATCTGTCTTATGGCGAATATACGCTTACGGAAACTGCGCCTGCAGTTGAGGGTTACACCCAGTCTGGTCAGACATTCAGTGAAAATAATTTCGTTCTGAACAGTTCTGTCAGCAAGAATGTAACGGTTACCAATACCTATACAAAGGATGCAGAAAAGCCGCCGGTTGATCCGAAGCCTACCGATCCGAAGCCTACGGATCCGGCAACACCGGTAAAACCGAATAAACCGGATGAAAATCCGAACAAGGTTCCGAAGACCGGCGACGATATGCCGATTTCTCTGGCAATCTACGGTATCATTGCAGTAGGTGCGCTGCTGGGAATCCGCAAAGCGGTAAAACGCGAAACAAAATAAAAAGTCCTTAAGACTTTTCACGAATGGAGAGTGAGCAATCACTCTCCATTTTGGGTTCTTTCCGAGAATTTTGTCATGCTCATCTGCCCCTCATAAATGAGCGCCGCTTCGCAAGGTGCTTTTATCTACATAATTTAAAATTGGCGGCATATTTGCGGAGCGTTTTACAATTAAAGCATAAAATCTTACAATTCAATATCAAAATATGACATTTTAGAAAAAAATTATTGCATAGACACTAAACTTTCCTCTAACATGAAGCTGTCCGAATCTATCAGAAACAGATTGCGGACGATGCATCCCATAAAAAAATCAATCAGGAGGAAGTACGCATGTTAAGTTATGAAATGTTCAAAGAGTATACCAAAAAGGAATTGATCGCGCGTATGCCGCCGGAATTCGCGCGTCACAGACTGGAGGAGAATGAAGTCTATAAGGTCAATCGCAAGTTGGACGCGTTTCGTGTAATGCCACCGGACACGGAAACCGGAATTATGGTGATTCCGGTGTTCTATTATCAGGACTTTTACCCATTGATCCAAAAAGGTGAGACACCGGAACGCGTGCTGGAATTGATCGCGCGTGCTGCTTCCGAGAGCATGGTTCCGCCGGAATTCGCGCTTTCGGAGGAACAATCCATTCCGGCAATCCGAAAAGAAGATCTGGTACTGCAGATTATCAATTACGAGAAAAATCGGGAATATCTGAAGGATAAACCGTATCGAAGATTTTTGGATTTGGCGATCATCTGCTGCTCTGTGGTCAACACCGCTGACAAACAAATCTACGCGGCTGTGATCAACCATGAAGTTATGAAAATGCTCGCGCTGAGCGAAGAAGAAATGTTTCAAGCCGCGCGGAGTCAGATGGAAACGCGCATGCCTTGCAGACTGCTGCAGGTATATCAGCAGCTCTACGCATATACCAATAAGGAATTCTATCTCGGCGCAGTGTCTCTGCTGGAAAAAGAAGGATTTCGAACTCTTGCTGAACAGTTTGGGGATGATCTTTACGTTCTTCCGGCCTCGATTCATGAAGTTATGCTGCTGCCAAGCAAACTTCTTTCTTTGCGCAGCGCGCAGGATCTTTTGCGAAAGGCGAATCAAGAGGCAACAAAACCGGAGGAATGGCTGTCGGACCAAGTATATCTGTATCAGAGAGGAAGTGATGAAATTAGGCTTGCGGAGTTGGAGAACTGAGAAAGGCACAATCCCTGCGGCATGACCCGCCGCAGATAAAAGAGGGCGTCTCACTGCGAGACGTCCTCTGAATTTGTGCTGAGGTAGGTGATAAAGGCACCTGCCAGTTTTTCTTTTGTTTTGTCTGTAACGGAGCAATAGAGGATCGGCATCTGGTCGTTCAGCGCTGTCAGCAGACCGCAAGGCGTAAATTCGACCGTTGGATCGGTTTTCATCTTGGAATCGCCGCTGTAAGCATAGAAAGCTTCTTCAAAAGAAGTTCGCAGCGTCTCTGCCGCTGTCCCGCCGTGATACAGCGGAAGTGAGGTCTTGACCGAAAATTTGATATCACACAGCCCTGCGATTGTGCGATAGGCTTCGGTCATTTCATCCAAATACTCCTGCGCGCAGCTAAGCGCGGAGACCTGCACCCTAAGCCGCTGATTTTTGGTCGAGATGCTGCCGATATTAGTCAGCGCGATGACATTACCGTCATCATCTTTATAGTAAGTCCCGTTAAAAGCTGTGTAGAGCAGGCTGACGATATTCTCGGCATCCTCCGTAGCAAGTACGCGTTTTGGAGGCTCGACTTCTTCATAAGTGTAAGAGACTTCCGGATACTGCTCCGCATACTTATCATAGAAGCGATCTAAAGCCTTGTCCATTTTTGAGATAAACTTCGCCTCGTCCGCGCTGCTGATAACAATTGTCATCACCGCACCGTCCGGCGCGGTATCGGCGGAATTGCCGCCACGGAAGGAGGCAAGCTCAAACAGGAGGGAAGTAGACTTGAAGTTCGCCAAAACACTGCCGAGCTGCTTAATCGGATTGACGCCGCTGCCCATATACGCGGAAATTTTTTCGGCAGGCAGACCGCTGATTCGAACGCGATAGGCTTTGTCATAGCTGTTGCTTTGATAGTGCAGCTTGTCGGAAAGCCGAAACTTGAGATAGCCTCCGGTTTCCAAAGAAATCTTGGAGAAGGCGGATTTTCCGAGGCAAAAAACCTCTGTCCTGCTTGTAAACGAGGAAGCGGACAGCGCGGAGACTCCGCTGCTTCCGATTCCGTCAGACGGAGAAAAGATAAGCTTTACCTTCCCGTGCTGCTTCGTATTTTTGGCAATCGTCAAGGCTGCCGCAATCGGCTCCGGATCGGCGGCTAAAGATTTGACATTGTACTCGCACAAAAAAACAACGGGTTTTCGGGACTTCCACGTGTCATCACTCGCCTTCAGCGTGAAAGTGACATTATCATGGCTGTCTATGCTGCAGGAAATCCCTTTGTTTTTTCCCCAGGCGAGCAGGTATTGCGCGACATCGCGGTTGGTCTTGAAGGAATCCATGGAATCCACAAGGTCTGTCTGATAAGCGTTAAGCTTGCTCTCTACAATCTCCTCCAGGGTCGGTTCCTCCTCCTGGCTGTCACGCAGAAAATAGATACCGGTTAAAATCACCGCGAGCAGGAGGAAAAGAAGCACTCCGCCGCGCAGAATCATTTTTTTGTCAGGTTTTTTTTGTGTCCAATTTATTTTTCTCATTCCAATCACCTTAAGTTTCGTGTATAATATAACGTAACGATTATAGCATAGATCAAGAGAAAAGGAAAGTGATATCACAGTGAAGAAGATTGAGATGTCGCGGATTTATCTGCGAGAGAGTACCTTTGATGACTGCGGCTGCTTCGCGGAGTGGGAAACACAGCCCGCAGTTACCCGTTTTTTTACGATTGACGCCGGACGGAACTACGAGGAAGTGGTAACGGAGTTCGTGCGCAGACAGGAAGACACTGATAAGCTGCAGCTGACCGTTTGTCTGCGGCAAAATGACAAACCGATCGGCAGAATCTATATCAGCAATATCGATGACCACTACGATTCTTTGGACATTACGCGTATCTATATCGCCGATCCGGCCATCCGCGGACAGGGGCTGGGAGAGGAAGCGCTGCGTGCCGCGCTGAAGCTGGCCTTTGAGGAGATGTGCCGCGAGCGTGTGACTTTGGATCATTTCGCGGAGAATGAAATCGCTTCGAAGCTGTATTTGAAGACAGGCTTTCACTATGAGGGCGTGATGCGGCATGGCGGCAAAAAGGACGGCATGTATGTCGATTTACACCTGATGTCAATGCTGCGTGAAGAATATTTTGCTGTGAACGAAAAATAAAAACAAAAAAAATTCATGTGGTGAAGAGGGACAAAAGTACTGAAAAAGCGGCATTTTGCGGAATGCCTGCTTTTTTTGCACCGCGTGTCTGACAAAAAAACATCGTAAATGGAAGGAATTGATATTGACATATAGGGGATATCGTAGTAAAGTTTTATAGACAACCACTAGATATTGTGTATATGGCATTTTATTTATACAACGGGAAACACGGGAGAAGAAAGGAAAGGAAGCGTATGGACAGCATTCAAAAGATTATCAAAAGAGATGGAAGAATGGTTGATTTCGATGTGGATAAAATCGCTGACGCGATTTTTAAGGCTGCGCAGGTGCTCGGAGGCAGAGACCGCGAGATGTCTGTCTATCTGGCAAAGCAGGTGGAATTATATTTGCTTGAGATCTGCCATAATCAGGTTCCGACCGTAGAACAGATTCAAGACGCCGTCGAAAAAATTCTGATCGAAAACGGACACGCCCGTACGGCTAAGGAATATATTCTTTACAGAGCGGAGCGCACCAGAGTCAGAAACATGAATTCCAAGCTGATGAAGATTTATGAGGATCTGACCTTTAAGGAAGCGAAAGAGAACGAGATCAAGCGCGAAAACGCCAATATCGACGGCAATACCGCGATGGGAACGATGCTCAAGTACGGTTCGGAGGGCGCGAAAGAGTTCTACAAGAGCTATGTCATCGATCCGAAGTTTTCCAAGGCACATGAAGCCGGCGACATTCATATTCACGATATGGATTTCTACACGCTGACGATGACCTGCTGCCAGATTGATCTGGTGAAACTGCTGCAGGGCGGCTTTTCGACCGGACATGGGCATCTCAGAGAACCGAACGATATCGAAAGCTATGCGGCGCTTGCCTGTATTGCCATTCAGTCCAATCAGAACGATCAGCATGGAGGACAGTCCGTGCCGAACTTTGATTACGGCATGGCGCCCGGCGTGAAAAAAGCCTATAAACGTCTGTATGTGACGAATCTCGGCAAGATGCTGGATTTTCTCGAAGATGTGGAGGACGGCGTCGAGAGAATGAAAGCGCTTGAAGGTAAGATTGAGCATGAATACGGGGTATTCCCTTGTATGGCATGGGATAACAATTACGCGGAACTGGAGCTCGCTGAGCTGAAAAAAATCGTTCCGGAGGCGGAAGCGATGAAAATGCAGGATCGTTCCCGTAAATTCGCAGACAAGGAAATCAGACGAAAAACCTATCAGGCGATGGAGGCCTTCATTCATAATCTGAACACGATGCATTCCAGAGCGGGTGCGCAGGTGCCGTTCAGCTCGATCAACTACGGTACCGATACTTCTCCGGAGGGTCGTCTGGTGATGGAAAGCGTGATGCTGGCAACCGAAGCAGGGCTTGGAAACGGCGAAACACCGATTTTCCCGATTCAGATTTTTAAGGTCAAGGAGGGCGTGAACTACAATCCGGAGGACCCGAACTATGATCTGTTCAAGCTCGCCTGCAAGGTTTCCGCGAAGCGGCTGTTCCCGAATTTCTCATTTTTGGATGCGCCGTTCAACAAGCAATATTACATCGAGGGCAAACCGGAGACGGAGTGCGCGTATATGGGCTGCCGAACTCGCGTGATCGGCAATGTCTATGACCCGACCAGGGAGATTGTTTTTGGCAGAGGCAACCTCAGCTTTACATCGATCAATCTGCCGCGTTTGGCGATTAAAGCCAAGGGCGACGTCGATCTTTTCTTTGAGCTTTTGGACAATATGATTGATTTGGCGATGGGACAGTTGATGGAACGCTTTAAGATTCAGTCGCAGAAAAAAGTGAGAAACTTCCCGTTCCTGATGGGACAGGGCATCTGGCTCGACTCCGAAAAACTTGGACCGGACGATACCATCGAAGAAGTAATCAAGCACGGTACTCTGACAGTTGGTTTCATCGGTTTGGCGGAATGTCTCAAGGCTCTGATCGGCGTGCATCACGGAGAATCCGCGGAGGCGCAGAATTTGGGTCTGGAAATCATCGGCTATATGAGAAAACGCATGGATGAACAGGCTCGCAAGACCGGACTGAACTGGTCTGTCATCGCGACACCGGCAGAAGGACTGTCAGGAAGGTTTGTTCGCATTGACAGAGAAAAATACGGCAGCATTCCGGGTGTTACCGATCGTGACTACTATACAAACAGCTTCCATATTCCGGTCTATTATCCGATTAACGCGTTTGAGAAGATCAGACTGGAAGCACCTTATCATGAGCTCACCAACGGCGGCCATATCTCCTATATCGAGCTCGACGGAGATCCGCTCAAAAATCTGGATGCCTTCGAGAAAGTCGTTCGCTGCATGAAAGAAAGCGGAATCGGCTACGGCTCGATTAATCATCCGGTCGACCGCGACCCATGTTGCGGGTATACCGGCATTATCGACAATGAGTGTCCGCAGTGCCACCGTAAGGAGGGTGAGGGCGATGTCGGCTTTGAAAGAATCCGCCGCATCACCGGCTATCTGGTCGGTACCATGGATCACTGGAACAACGCCAAGGCGGCGGAAGAGAAAGACAGGGTAAAGCATGATGTCAGCACAGGATTTGAGCAGCTATAATACGATTCGTATGGCGGGCGTCATTCGAGAATCCATCGTGGATGGCCCCGGTCTGCGCTTTGTAGTATTCGCGCAAGGCTGTCCGCATGGATGCCCGGGCTGTCACAATCCGGCGACCCATGACTTTAACGGCGGGAAGGATTGCGCTTTGGAAAAAATATTGGCGGCAATCGACGAAAATCCACTGCTTGACGGCGTGACCTTCAGCGGCGGGGAACCGATGAGCCAGCCGGAGGCGTTCTGCAATCTGGCGGTTGGGATCAAAGAACGGGGACTCAATTTGATTATCTATACCGGCTATACCTATGAGGAACTGCAGGCACTTGCTGCAGATAGGCCGGCAATCCGAGAATTGCTTGCTCTTACGGACCTTCTGATCGATGGAAGATTCAAACAGGAGGAACGCGACTTGAGTCTTTTGTTTCGCGGCAGCCGCAATCAGCGCGTCATCGATATGAATTTGACGAGAGAGAACGGGAAACTGACCCTCGCCGAAAAATATCTGTAAAAATCATTCAAAAATAATCATTTTTCGCTTGAAAAAATGAAAAAGTTGTGGTACAATATCAAATGTTCGAGTGCGAACAAACCAAATGGAAAATATGCCACGGCTTAAATATACTAAAGGAGGTGCGGTAGATGTCAAGAAAATGTGAAATTTGCGGAAAAGGACAGACGTCCGGAAACAATGTTTCTCACTCCGTAAGACGTACAAGAAGAAAATGGAACGCGAACATTCAGTCTGTAAGAATCGCTGATGAGAACGGTACAGTCAGAAGAGCGAACGTATGCACAAGATGCATCAGATCCAACAAAGTAAACCGTGCCCTTTAATCAAAGGAAACAAACGAGAGCTGTCGTGATGACGGCTCTTTTTTTCTTCAACGTTTCATCAGAACACAGCCGCAGATGATCAGGATGACCCCAAGGAGGATCAACCATGCCTTTGGCGGGAGGAAAAACGCGCAGATGGTTACCGCGCCGAAAACCAGCAGCAAAAAACCGATATCCTTGGTCTCCTGACATACAGAAAAGCATTTTTTTTTGCGGCAGTTATGATTCATTCCCATAATTCGCACCTCACATTATTCTATGAAATTCAGTAGGAATTTGTGAGAAAATATGCTAAACTAATTGACAGAAAGTATTCTGCGCGCGCAGATGGAAATTTCCCCTCAATTCTGTTCGCGTTGCTGACGCAAACGGGGAATTATGAAACCGCGTAAAGCGCGTGGCAAGACAGAAAAGGAGACGGCCATGGGTTTAGAACGAGAGGATGCCTTAGGAAATATCAAATTAAACGATACGGTATTCGCGAGAATGCTTTTGCGTGCGATCGCGAATACAAACGGAAAGGCAGGCTTGGCCTCCGAAAAAGGGAAGCTCCTGGGCGGCATGAACCAGAAGGTCTCCGCGAGTGAAGCAGCCTCACATTTGAACTTTTGGGAGGAACCGGAGCGCTACTGCATGGAATTTCAGATTATCATTACGTTCGGCGCCAGCATTCAGCGGGTGACAGAGCAGATTTTAAATGATCTCGCAGAACAGCTTTCGAAGCTGCTGCCGGACAAGGGCGGGCATTTGGTCTTGCGCATCGTTGGCATCAAATCAAAAAAAATCGCGGAAAGAAGTATTGAGGTTGTCAGAGATTATGAACCTGCAAGATAGTGTCGCAAGCCTGAAAGGTGTCGGCAAAAAACGGCTGCCGCTGCTCGAAAAACTGCATATTGAAACAATTGAAGATCTGCTGCGGTTTTTCCCAAGAAGATATGAGGATCGCAGGCAAGCGGTACCGATCATGACAGCGCCGCTCGGCAAAGAGGTGTTAATTATCGGCACTGTGATGAGCAAGCAGATGGTGGGCAGCCCTTACAGCCGTAGGCGGCTGCTTAAGGTGCAGATCGAGGATAATACCGGAAGTCTGGAACTGCTGTTTTTTAACGGAAAATTTCTGGAATCCTATTTCAAACCCGGTGAGCAAATGACTTTTTTCGGAAAGATCACGCTCAATAACGGACGCCGCCAGATGGCGCATCCTGAATTTCATAAGTTGGGTGATGCGAAGGATGTCAGAGGGCTGCTTCCTGTTTACCCATTGACCGAGGGTCTGACGCAGGCAAATCTGCGCGCGTGGCAGCAGCAGGCGCGCGGAGCGATTGGGCAGATCACAGAGTGGCTGCCTCCGGAATTGGTTGAAACGCATCATCTGTGCAGTCCGGCCTACGCGATTGAGCAGATTCATTTCCCACAGGAGGAACGACCGGTGCTGGAAAGCCGTTATCGTTTGATCTTTGAGGAACTGTTGATTCTGCAGACGGGACTGTTCTATATGAAGCATGGCGCGTCAGACGTGAAAAAGGGTGTACGCTTCGCGAAAGAAGCGGATGTTGAGCCGTTTTTGTCCAGCTTCCCATTTCAACTGACCGCCGGACAGGCGCGCTGCTGGCACGAAATCGAGCGTGATTTAGAGTCCGCAAGACCGATGAATCGTCTGATTCAGGGAGATGTAGGCTCCGGTAAGACTGCCGTCGCGCAGCTTGCCATGTACAAAGCGGTCAAGAGCGGTTATCAGGCAGCGATGATGGCGCCTACGGAGCTTTTGGCGAAGCAGCATTACGCAAATCTGAAAAAATCCTTTGATTCGTTTGGAATACGAACGGCACTCTTGTCAAGCAGCACCAAAACGGCAGAACGCAGACTGCTTTTGGAAGCGCTGGCAAGCGGAGAAATCAATATTCTGCTCGGGACCCATGCCATCCTGCAGCCGGATGTGGTCTTTGCCAGGCCCGGCTTGTTTATCACCGACGAGCAGCACCGTTTCGGCGTCAATCAGCGAGAGGTGCTGCAGGCGAAGGGTGAGAATCCGAACGTATTGGTTATGACTGCGACGCCGATCCCGCGAACCTTGGCGGTGATTCTGTACGGTGACCTTGATATTTCGGTCATCGATACGCTGCCTGCAGGACGTAAACCGATTCGGACGTTTCTGCGCGATCAGAACGCCAGACCCAAGATTTATGATTTTGTGGAAGCGCAGATCCGGCAGGGCAGACAGGCTTATGTGGTCGCGCCGCTGATTGAAGAATCCGAGAGTATCGACTGCAGATCGGCACAGGAAATTTACGAGGAACTTCGCGCGCGTTATCCGAGACTCCGTATCGGACTGGTGCATGGCGCGATGAAGCAACAGGAAAAGGATGCGGTCATGGAGGCATTTCAGCGCAGAGATCTGGATCTGCTGGTATCGACGGTTGTCATTGAAGTCGGTATCGATGTCAGTAACGCGACGGTTATGGTTATCGAGAACTGTGAACGTTTCGGCCTTGCGCAGCTGCATCAGCTGCGCGGACGTGTCGGCAGGGGCAGCGAACAATCCTACTGCATTCTGGTTTCCGGCAGCGACAGTCAGATCGCGCGGAAGCGAAACGAAATACTATGCAGCACCGAGGATGGCTTTGTGATTGCCGAAGAGGATTTAAAGCTGCGCGGTCCCGGTGAAATCTTCGGTACGCGGCAGCATGGACTGCCGGAGCTGAATCTCAGTGATCTGGTTCGGAACGCGGATATTCTCGAAAAAGCGCGTGCCGCGGCAAAAACAATGATCGAAACCGATCCGGCGCTGATCGCACCGCAGCATCAGATCCTCAAACAAAAAATTCAAAAGATGTTCGGCGAACGGATTCAGCTGAGGCTGTAAACAGGTGTGCAGAGATGCTGGGTATTGACCGCCCGCCAGCCGACAAGCCATGTATAGAAAAAGCCCCTGCGAAGATCGCAGGGGCTTTTTCCGTTTATCCAATTCTGTTTCTTATTTTCCGGACAGCTGTTTTTCGGCCATTTCAACTAATTTCTTAGTCATATAACCACCGACATAGCCATTCTGTCTAGCTGTCATGTTGCCTTTGTCAGCCTGTTCATAGTTCGCTAAGCCAAGCTCGTTGGCAACTTCAGTCTTTAAACTCTTTAATGCAGGTTTTGCACTAACGTTCATCTTATCTTGTAATGACATGTTTTGTTCACCTCCTATTACATTCATAGTTTGATTCACGGGCGAATTATTATGTCATGCAATAATTGGAGATTTTGGCGGCGCTTGGCAAGGAACTTTTTCACTTTTTTGACAGCTTGCGCAGGCTGTGTTTTTTTTGTATAATAGAACAAATACGACACGAAATGTGTGAAACACAAAACAGAGATAAGGGAAACGATAGATTTATGAGAATTATTACAGGTGATTTTAAGGGCAGGCGTCTTGAGATGCCTGTGGGAAACGATATCCGGCCGACGACGGAGAAGGTAAAGGAAGCGCTGTTCAGCATGATCGCGGGTAATCTGTATGACGCGGTCTGCGCGGACCTCTTCAGCGGAACCGGTAATCTGGGTCTGGAGGCGTTGTCACGCGGCGCTGAGAAGTGCTACTTCGCGGATAACAACAGAGCCAGTCTGGAACTGACGAGGCGTAATATCGCGATGTGCAGGGCTGAGGAATGGTCGGTTGTGATTCCGGGCGACTTCGAAAAGGCACTGGGCAGGCTCGCGGAGCGCGGTGAAAAGATTGACATCTTCTTTTTAGATCCGCCGTATCGGGAAGGATTATATGACAAATGCTTTGCGCTGATCCGTGAATATGATCTGCTGGCAGACGAAGGCATCATCGTAGCCGAACATGGGGAACGGGATGATTTTCCGGATGAGTATGAGGGCTTTCAAAAGCTGAAGGAGCGTACCTACGGCTCGATCGCGATTACGATTTACGGTTGATTCGAGGACGGTCTTGTGCTAAAATAAAGACAGGATGCTGCTTCCGCGAAAGAAGCCGGATTTCGTGGTATCCGCAAGGCAAACATAAAGAATGAAAACAGACAAAAAACAGAGAACAGACAGATAGAAGATAGAACAGACATGAAGAAAAAAGCATTGTACGCAGGCTCATTTGACCCGTTGACTTTAGGGCATTTAGATATCATTGAGAGAGCTGCGAAGATATTTGATGAGCTTACCGTCGGCGTTGTGGTGAATCTCGAAAAAAAGACCCTGTTCACGTTTGAAGAGCGTATGGATATGATCCGCAAGGTTACCGCGCATCTTCCGAATGTCAAGGTGGACGCATGTGAGGGACTGCTGGCGGATTTTGTGAATCAAAATGATTTTCAGGTGGTAGTGCGCGGCCTGCGCGGCGTCGGAGATTTTGATTCTGAGCAGCAGATGGCGCATTTGCACCGGCATTTATATCAAGAAAACGTTGAAACCGTATTTTTGATATCTGACGCAAAATACGCTTTTATAAGTTCAACCATGGCGAAGCAGGTGATCTCTCTGGGTGGAGATGGCCGGATGCTTGTGCCTCCGTATGTTTTAGAGATGATGAAAGGAAAAACGAAATAGAAATGGAAGATACGATGAAAGTCCTCGAACTGCTCGAAGAGTTGGAAGATATTGTAGACAACGCGACGAATGTACCACTGACAAGCAAGATTATGCTGGAAGCGGAAGATGTTTTTAATATTGTCAGAGAAGTTCGGCTCGCCCTTCCGGATGATGTACAGCAGGCGAAGTGGATTCGCGATGAACGCGACCGCATTTTGGCTGACGCAAAAACGGAATATGAACGGATTATCCGCGAGGCGAAGAAGCAGGCGGACTATTTGGTGGAGACCGATGATATTACGCTCAGAGCAACGAAGCTGGCGCAGGAGATTCGCGAGGATGCGGAGCTGCACGCCAAGATGCTCAAGATGAGAACCTATGATTATGTTGACAAAATGCTCTATGATATGCAGGCAAAGATGGACGAGCTGAATCTCAAGTACTTTGGCGAAATGTACACGAATTTGGACAAGACCTTTGCTGCGATCAATCAGACCCTGGTTGACAATCGTGACGAAATTAAGCAGCTGGCTTATCATACCCAAAATGACTTGGATGTGGAAGAATAAGGCTGTAAGAAAGCTTTCCAAACAGGAGGAAAACAGTGGAAGAAGCGAAAGCGTATAAAAAAACAAATCTGAATTTTTTGAATGTGGCTCTCATGTTTGTCGGTGCGATCATGGGAGCCGGTTTTGCGTCCGGCCGCGAAATCTGGCAGTTCTTCGGCGTGTTTGGCAAGCAAGGCAGAGTCGGCATTCTGCTGATTGCCGTAATGTTTGTCGTGCTTGGAATGATGACAGCCTATCTCGCGCGGATTCTCGGAACCAACGATATGGGGCGCATTATCGCGCCGGGCGGCAATCCCAAAATTGAAAACTTTGTGAGCTGGTTCATGGCAATCATGCTCTTTACGGTACTGATCAATATGACCGCGGCGGGCGGCGCTTTGTTATACCAGAATTTTGGTATCAGCAGGCTCGTCGGCGGAGTGCTCATCGGGGTACTGGTCGTGCTGACGGTACTCGGAGAATTTGAACGGATATCCAGAGTGTTTCGCTATATTATGCCGGTTCTGTTCGCGGCCGTGGTACTGATCAGTTTTTTGGCAATCCTCGCGGATCTCGGGACCTCTGCGACCGGAGAAACGGTTAAACCGTCGCCAATCGCGGGAAACTGGATTCTGGCGGCCTGCCTCTATATTTCCTACAATATTCTGGCGATGATTCCAATCGTGGCGACTTCGTCGGTGAACGCAAAAACAGAAAAAGCGGCACTGCTTGGCAGCGGGCTAGGCGGAATTTTTTTAGGGGTGCTGGCTTTTACCATCGTGATGGCGCTGCAAAAGGACATGGAATTCGCACAGGCGATGGATATGCCGATGCTGGCCTATGCGGGGCGGCTTTCCAAGGGCGCTGGCATGCTTTACAGTCTTTTGCTTTTCGCGGCCATCTACGCTTCGGCAACCAGTAATTTTTACGGTTTCACAACCAAGCTTCGGACAGACGAAAAAAAGAGCCGTAAGGTGATCTTCTCCGCTTGTCTGGCGTTCCTTTTGGGCTTGGTTGGTTTCAAGAATGTGGTTGCCTATATGTTTCCGATTGAAGGATACCTGGGTTTTGCGATCATCGCTATGCTGATCCTCAATTTTGCGCAGGTACGGAGGAGGGAGCGTAGGCGCAAACTGTACCAAAAAGATATGAGACGCGCGCCGATTCCCGCGTTTTTTGAAAACTTCGCGGGACACGACAGAACAGATTTTCCCAGTCCGCTGGTGCGTGTCACCGGAGGCCCCGGCGGAGAAGCAATCCTAATCCTCGGCAGCAAAAAAACCGCTTTATATGATTGCGGCATGGCATGCTTTGAGAAAAACCTGATACATAATCTCCAAACGGTACTTGACAGAGAGGGAAAGACCCTTGACTACATCCTGCTCTCGCACACGCATTATGACCACATCGGCGCGCTTCCGTATGTCTTGAAGGTCTGGCCGGAAGCTGTCGTATGCGGGGCAAAAAAAGCGAAACAGGTTTTCGCGCATCCAAACGCGCGCGCGACTATGGAGCGCCTTGGCAATCAGGCAAAAGAGCTTTACGGAATCTCGGATGTCGAGATCACCGCGGAGGGTTTACGCGTCGACCTCGTTTTGGCTGACGGCGACAGCCTTTCTCTGGGGAACGAAACCGTTACGGCTTATGAAACCAAAGGGCATACGGATTGTTCCATGAGTTTCCTTCTTTCGCCGCAGAAGATTCTCTTTGCCAGCGAAAGTACGGGGCTGCAGGCGACGCCGGAGCTGATCAATACCTCTCCGGTCAAGAGCTACGAAGATTCCTTCGCGTCTGCGGAACGGCTGAAGAACATCGATGTAAACTATCTGATGATTCCGCACTATGGAGTTCTGCCGCCGGAATGTAACGGCACGTTTTTTGATGATTATCGGAAAGAAGCCGAGCTGGAACGCAGTATGCTGGAGAACGCAATCCGGCAGGGGCTTTCTGACGAGGAAGTGCTCAAGCTCCATATGCGGCGTTACTGGAATGAAAAAAGAAACGAGGCACAGCCGTTCGCGGCCTACGCGCTGAACACCAAAATAATCATCGGTCAGCTTCGAAAAAACCTTAACATTCCAACGCAAGTGTGATATGATAAATTTATCTTGTGATAAGGAATCGTCATGATATCAAGGAGGGCAAAATAAAATGGAAAAGTATTTGGAACTGAAAGAAAAGATCGCGCAGGCAGTCAAAGAGAATCTGCAGGATGCAATCGCTTTGAACGATGATCTTGCAGACCATCCGGAGCTTTCCGGAGAGGAATACGAATCGTCACGCAAGATTGTAGAATTGCTGAAGCATAAGGGCTTTGACGTAGAGTATCCGTTTGCGGGTCTACCAACATCCTTTAAGGCGACTTACGGCAGAAACGACCATAAATATAAGGTTGCGATTATGACCGAATACGACGCGCTTCCGGGCATCGGACATGCTTGCGGGCACTGTGTCAGCGGTGCCATCAGCGTACTGGCGGGAATCGCGGCATCCAAGCTGCAGGACGCGCTAGACGCGGATATCGATGTGATCGGTACTCCGGTCGAAGAAACCGACGGCGCGAAATGCGCGCTAATCAAAAAAGGTGTCTTTGATCACTACGATATGGCAATGATGATTCACCTTTATGACCAGAATTTGATTTACTGCACGCTGAACGGGCTGGCATCTTATCTTTATACCTTCCACGGCAAGGCCGCACACGCGTCCGCAGCGCCTTGGGACGGCATCAACGCGTTGAATGCGGCACAGCTGATGTTCCATGGCACAGATTGCCTGCGGCAGCATGTGACGCCGGATGTCAGAATTCACGGCATCATCAGAAACGGCGGAGAAGCACCGAATATCGTGCCGGAAGAGGCCAGCGCGGAATTCTATGTCAGAGCTTTGGATCTTGACTACATGATGGACGTTGTCAGAAAGGTCGATGACTGCGCGGCAGGCGGAGCTTTGGCAACGCAATGCACATGGGATAAAATGGAGACCGCCGCGACCTACGCGAATATGAGAAGAAACTATACCGGAGAGGACGCGCTGCGAGAAATATACGAAGAACTCGACATTGATATCAACGGAGATCACGAAAAGATTTTTGGATCTTCCGACGCGGGGAATGTCAGCTTCGTTTGTCCGACCTTCCATCCGACCCTGCAGATTGTGGATCGCGGTGTACCGATTCATACCAGAGAATTCGCGCAGGCGGTCAAGACAGAACGGGCGCACGAGGCCATCGCGCTCGGCGCGAATGTCATCGCGCTGCAGATCGCGAAAATTTTCAGTGATGAAAACAAAATCAAACAGATGAAAGCTGACTTCGAAGCTTTGGGAGGACGTAAAATTCTGTAAGAATCGCTAAACGTGTCGAGACGACATCTCAGACGGACAGGCTTCCCAAATAGATACGGCAAGGAAAAGGAGAAATACGAAATGTTGGAAATACTAATAAAAAACGGAATATATCCGGATTACGAAAAAAAAGAAATGGTGAAGGAAAATATCGGCATTCAGGACGGTAAAATTGCCTATATCGGTCAGGAAACACCGGAAGCCGCGCGCGTGATCGAAGCGGAGGGCAAGGTTGTTTCGCCCGGCTTCATCGATATTCATATGCACGAAGAGGATTTTGTCCACGAAGGCAAGCAGTTTATCATTGCCAATATGATGCTTGAAATGGGCGTTACGACAGCCGTCGGCGGCAACTGCGGCGTGCAGAAACAGCCGTTGTCAATCTTCAAATCCGTACTCAACGAATTGGGAGGCAGCCCGGTAAACTATCTCATTCTGGCAGGCTACAATCATTTTCGTACGGAATTGGGCATCGGCAGATACGCGCATCCGTCGCAGGCACAGATGGACGAGCTGCAGGCAATCATGAAGCGTGAGCTCGCGGAAGGCGCGTACGGAATTTCTTTTGGAATTGAATATGACCCGGGCATCACCTATGATGAAATGCTTTGGGCGGTCAGAGCCTCTGACGATCCGCATCTTCTGGTTTCCGCGCATTATCGCGATGAAACCAAAAAGAATGACCTGTTCCCGGTTGAGGAAATGATTCGCTTCTCACTGGATATCCCGCAAAAATTCCAAATTTCGCATCTTTCCAGCTGCTCCGCGACGGGAAGCATGAAGGAGGCGCTCGCGTGCATCAACGCCGCCATGGAAAAGGATCCGACGCTGAATTATGATACTTATCCGTACAACGCGTTTTCTACGGAGATTGGCTCCGCGGTCTTTGAGGACGGCTGCCTGGAGGGCTGGGGCAAGGATTACAAAGACATTTTGCTGACAGATGATCCATATAAGAATGTTCGTTGTAACGAGGAAATCTTCCGCAAAGCGAGAGCGGAATATCCGAATATGCTGGCGGTCGCGTTCGTGATGAATGAGGATGAGATCAGAGAAGCCATCGTCAATCCGAACGGCATGGTAGCCAGTGATGCGATCATCAACAACGGCAGCGGACATCCGCGCGCCGCGGGGACATTCCCGAGAGTGCTCGGTAAGTATGTGCGTGAAGAAAAAGCGCTTCCTCTGATCGACGCGCTTCGCAAAATGACTTTAGAGCCGGCGAAGCGTCTGGAACTTGAACAAAAGGGCAGAATCGCGCTTGGCTGTGACGCGGATATTACGATCTTCAATCCGGATACCATCATTGACAAGGCGGACTTTATGAAGCTTTGCAAACCGGAGGGTATCGATTACGTTCTGATTGGCGGTGAAATCGCCCTCAAGGACGGCGAACACGTCAATGACAGACTCGGTCGCTTTATCTCTTACTGCTAAGATTGTGAACCTAAATCGGCGGAGACCTTGCCAGAATCGCGAGGTCCCCGCTTTTGTCTTTCCGATAGAATGCTGCTTTTGTTATGCGCACTTTTGTCCCCGGTATTCACGATATTTTGCTTGTTTTTTGTTTAAGAATGTGGTAATATATATACGTTAAGGGGCATTAGCGCAGCTGGGAGCGCGTTTGACTGGCAGTCAAGAGGTCAGGGGTTCGATCCCCCTATGCTCCACCAGATAGAAAACACTCATTGAAAGATGAGTGTTTTTCATTTATGTGCATAATAAAAGCGGTATCTTGCCTCCTGCCGACCTGCGTTTGTTGATGAGCAGCAAGAGTCTGCGTGCGTGTTGAAAAAGAAAACGGCAAGGCGCAGCTTAATGATTTTGCGCAAGGTACGCTTCCGCATAGTGGACGGCTGCCGCACCATCAGCGGCTGCTGTAATCACTTGCCGCAGTGCCTTGGTACGCACATCACCTGCGGCAAAAACACCGGGGAGGTTTGTGCGGGTGGACTCGTCTGCTGCAATATATCCTGCCTGATCCAGTGTCAGTTCTTTTTCAAACAGTTTGCTGGACGGCGTTCTGCCCACGCTGATAAAAACGCCGTCACAGGAAAGTACGCTTTCTTCGCCGTTCATAGTATCCTGAAGGCGGAGACCGGTCAAACGGTCGCCATAAAGCAGAGCCGAAACGGTGCGGTTTTGGCAAAACTCCACATTGGAAGCCGAGAACAAAGATTCATGGTAGATCTTCGCGGCTCTAAGCGTGTCACGACGATGAATGAGGTAAACTTTCTTTGCAATGCGGGAGAGGATCAAGGCATCCGTTACCGCGGAATTTCCTCCGCCCACCACCGCTACGACCTTGTCGCGATAAAATGCGCCATCACAAGCGGCGCAGTAGTGTACGCCCCTGCCACGCAGCGCCTCCTCACCGGGAATGCCGAGCGCGCGCGGCATGGCACCGGTCGCGATAACGACAGTATAAGCATGAAAGATTCCTACATCGGTCTTTAGTGTTTTGACAAGAGAAGAAAGCTTTGCCTCGTATACTTCCGCCGTTTCCGTGACAGCACCGAAGCGTTCCGCGCTTTTTTGCATTTTCTCCCCCAAGAGAAAGCCGTCGATGCCTTCTTCCATCCCGGGATAATTGTCGATTTTCTCGGTGAGAGCCATTTGTCCGCCTGCGGAGAGTTTTTCAAGCACAAGGGTGGAAAGCCCGCTTCGCGCCGCGTACATGGCAGCGGTATAGCCGGCAGGGCCGCCGCCAAGTACAATCATATCATATATTTTTTCCATATCACCCTCCTTATTTTTGGAAAGCCATATTTAGAAACGCCTCGATTTCTGCTTTGGAGCCGGGAGCGGTAATCGAAGCCTCTGCTTTACCGTTCCGAAACAGCATCAGTGTGGGGATGGTGTCGATGCCGAGGCGCTCGATGAGCTGGGGTTCTTCGTCGTAATTGACTTTTCCCGCCGTCAATCGATCTTGGTACTGCGCGGCAACCTTGTCAAAGACCGGCGCGATCCGGCGACAATAAGGACACCACGGCGCCCAAAAATCCAAAAGAACAGGTTTGTCTGCATGTAAAACATCGTTTTCAAAATTGTTTGTTGTAACCGTAATCATTGTATCCTCCTGCTATTAATCCTGGTTTTCTGATAGTTAAAGTATACGCCCGCGGACATAAATTTTTTGTTAAGTTCTCGTCCTTGACATTGATTTTATGCGCTGTCTGAGAAGATATCCGGAAATTGAAAGGTTTTTTCGGCTTTAGAGCATATCGCTGCCGCGCAAGGAAGATGAACTGAGTTTTGCATATTTTCACGGACTTGCAAAAAAGAGCTCGAGCAAGGGATGAAACCCCAAAACAAGGGACGAAAGAACCTTGCGCAGCTTCGGTAAGCGTGATAGTCTGTACATAGCAGGGCGGTTTTGAAAACTCCCTTGCAGAAACTGTATACACAACAAAATCAGTGAACGAGGATAACTAACGGAAGTGGGGTGAGATTCCCCGACTGGCAAGCAACCGTGATGCGTTTAAACGACAAGACGGGAGACGAGTTATCGCTTGGATGTAAAAATTTCTCCGGGGCAGAAGCATACGCTGCTGCGAAAAGGTAAGCGGACAAAAAGGAGATTCCTGTTACAGCGGCAGGAAGCTCGCTCGGCGGCACTTTTCGGCTGATACTTGTCAAACACGTGGAAACAGCCATGTATAAAAACAAGATGTATGTGATGGATGCGGACTGCCTGAGAAACGGCAGTCTTTTTTGTCGTTTCGCAGGGAAAGTAAAAACAAAAATGAAAAATGAATCAA